>Ga0209915_1000930_pt1 | contig 51061 bp, 48 predicted proteins | sample ThiBiot_750_plan_FD_183952 | JGI IMG/M metagenome (GOLD analysis project Ga0209915, IMG submission 183952) | Wastewater bioreactor microbial communities from Cape Town, South Africa - Thiocy_cont_750_plan (SPAdes) | ecosystem: Engineered > Bioreactor > Thiocyanate-remediating > Anaerobic-Aerobic... | reverse complement strand
TCGATCAGCGATTTGAATCTTTTGAGGTTCATCCCATGTGTTTGCATTCGATTGTAATTGATTTCGATTAAGAAATCGTTTGGCACGTTTCGGATGTGTATTCTGTGTTCGATTACGTTTATTCGAAAACCAAGCTTTGACTTGTGACTCTTTAATGCCGCCATTCGTCGCCAAATAATCCAAATCATTTCGATTCGGATACGGATTATCTTCATGTGCCAAAAACCACGCATTCATCAAACGAACAGCTTGTTCAGGCAGTTGTTTACTCGGTTTACTTGTCGAACGTTGACTACCTTTGGTATTCTCAATTTCACAATTGTAATATGTTGACGAGATCATAATTCTTTCTTATTTTTCGAATGAAGATATTCAATTCGTACGTGCATCTATATACGAACGAAATTCGTCCAATCAAATTGATTGATGATGGCGAACAAATTATTAGATATGCACATGCACCATCTAAATTGATAGTTATTATGAATTATGGAACTGATGAAATTGTTCCCTATGCCAAACAATTAATACGTTGAGATCGAAATATAAAATTCTCGTCAATATATTCGTTTGAGTTAATTGATAGAGAGACAGAAGACAATAAACTTGCCCGAGCATTTTTTTTATTAATCAATAAATAAACGATCGAATCTGGTCTCGATTTAGTGATTCATTGCATCTGTCAAAACAACATTTAGATTTCCTTCTATGTTCTGTTTTTAATATAAGAAGATTATTTGTTAGTTTGTGTGTGTGTTTTTTTTTTTGATAAATTATTTGTCATATTTTCTTTTTTTCTTGTATACTGTCCCAAAATTTGGCTTTTGACAATAGAAGTCAACACAGTGATGTAGAAAAAAAAGAGAAAGAACAACAATCAGCTATACAAAAAAAAAAGAAAAAAAACAAGAGAAAAAGAAGAAGATAAACATGAATGCCATTAATCTAGGTCTTCAGAGATAGTTTTGCGTTTTTAAAGCAACAAACAAACACATGCATGCAGCATTCCATGTCACTGTTCGTTTAAATGCAGACGGAGACGACTAAAAGAGAAAGAGAAAGAGAGAAAGAAGAAATAGTAGTAGATAAGAGAAAATCCGCGCAGAAACAAACACACACACACACACACACATACACAACAAAAGACAAGAGAGAAAAGATGAAATCCATCACAGTTGAGAGACGGGGAATCGAATGTCGCGTGTGCAAATGAGAAAAGAAAATTATGTCTAGAGTTAATGACAAAAGATTTCTGTAGAAAAATATACAACAAAACGAAATACTTTGATTCAACAGCGGTGACGATGTAGTGGGCATCTGAAATTTGATTCTGTGTTTTGTTTGTTTGTTTTTTTCGATTTCGTTTCTTTTTTTTTGGATCGACGTCGACACATATACGCGACAAATGGTACGTCCACACTGTGGAATGTTTCGTGAAGAGAGAGAGAGAGAGAGAGGGAGAGAGAGAGAGAAAAAAGAAGAAAAATGAAGCGATAGAAATATGAAATGAGAAAGAGAAAAGAGAAACTGAAAACAACTTTTTTTTTGAAAAAAGAAAATGATCTTTTTTTTATATATTCTGAAGGAAAGTGAAACCGGGTGTATGGCGATGTTGACAAATTAAGTTTTAATATCTTCATTCTGCAATAATCGCCGGTACATTTGTGAATTTATAAAACGTGGATAGGAATCTCGATGCATTAGTGTATAGATTTGTAGTTGGGCTTCGTCGAATGTATGTGGAGATGGTTCAACCATATTCTTATTGATTACTTCTCGCACTCGACTGTCTAAACTTACCTGAAAAAAACAACGACAAAAAAGAAAAACTTTGCAATTATCAACATTTTTGATTATACCTCTTTAGGAGATAGAATAGATATATAATCTTCGTAGATTAATCTTGCTTTTTCTTCTATTATATCCGGATTTTGTTCGTTTTTTAACGATTCACAGGACATCCAAAATAGAAAATTTTCTTCACTATATTCGGATCGAAGGAATTCGCGAAAGTAATGACGACCAGCTAGAAGAAAATCGTTCAATATCCAACTTCAATGTATCAGTAACTCGATACGTACCGGGACTCATCATTAATTTGTCAAATGATTCCGCCCAACTTTTAACTTCGTCGATAGACGGTCTATAAATAAATAATAGAAAATAATCAACTTACTGATAAGAATGCTTACGGCTCGCCCAAGTCAATTGGTTCTACAGGTTGACGGCCTTCGTCGGTGCGCACAGTTAAACTAGAATAGAATGAGAAAGAAAAAAAAATGTAATAAATCAATATTGTATATATATATATATATTATGATTGACGTTATAAGAGAACAATGAAAACAGATCGAGAATAGAATACTTTTTTGGGCCTGCAAGTATTCGTCGAACATTTTCCGGAAAAACAAAGACAAGATGTTCGAGAACACTTTTTCCGAGTCCACGTGTTGATCGATGATCATCCAATGATGTTGATTTATGTTTCATCGAGAGATTTCTTGCTGACGAAAGTGCACTTGCACTCGCCATCATTGTTGTTGCTTGAGTTTTAATCAAATGTTTATTTGGTATTGACATAGTTGATGCCGATAGATTTGAACGAGTTTTATCATGAATAACATTTATATCCGATGTCATTGATGACGATGTTTGTCGTTGTTTTTGTGACGGATTATTCACAAAATTGCTTCGTACAATTGAAACATTGGTGAGTGCAGATGTCGAATTCGATGCTGTCATATTATTCGTTGTACGAAATAGATTCGAAGACTTTTTCGATGGAGTAACAACAACGGGCTGAGGAGGACGTGAACTACGAGATTTAATTGATGTATCTGTATCACATGTCACTGATATTGTACTTAGTGTAGCCGAATTTGAACGTTGTGGTCGCGCTTTTTGCGTACTATTATTCGTATTTTCTTTTCGAGTATTTGGATTATTGCCATTGCCACCCGAAAGTTTAGCGCGAGCCACATGTTCAGGCACGACTTGTGTCATATTTGAATGAAGATTCGATGTGGTATTCGTTGTTATTTCAAACGATTCCGGCTGCCAATGATATGGCCACGAGACCAGACTTGAAAAGTCATGTTCATGCGTCAATAACGATGAAGATGACGGCGGATGCTGCTCGGATTCCATGGTCCATCGTTGCCGTCGACAAGAAAAAAGTTATTATTAATTCTTCTTCTTCTTCTTTTTTTCTTCTTCTTCCCTTTTTTTTTCTATGTGTGTGTTTGTGCGAGCGAGCGCGCGCGCCTTCGACGAAGTTGAGATGATGGCGACAGTAACCGTCAAAGCTTCACCACTATCATCATTCTCACAACCACCGGCAGAAGCAACACAAACGCTAGTGACATGTTCTTTTTTTCTTCTTCTTCTCTCGCGCACTTTTCTTCCTCGCTACTAACTGGAATATCAAAGACAAGCCCGACGAACGCGCAAGAGACGCAGATCCAGACGGGTTTCTTCTTTTATGCGCTCACTCGTCCGCCTGTGTTTTTTCTTTGCTTACTAACATGATTTTGCTAATAACAAGTCTGGAATAACGAAGAGAAGAGAAGAGAAAAAAAAAGAAAGAAAGTTAACGTCGTCGACGACATTGAACATTCCTTTAGTATATTGTAGATTTCTCGCACAAACACAACATAACCAATACAAGTCAAAAGAAAGAAAGAAAGAAAGATAGTTGTATTCCTAATCGGATTAGAAATGAGTGAGAAAAGAAGAACAAGGAGGAGTATTTCGTTTTCGCCACTCGAGAGGAAAAGAAATCTTAGATTGATAAAGAGGTCGCGATATGTAATAGTAGCTTCATTATCGGATTATTCGACAGGAGAAATCTTGTTATTTGATAAACATAGATCTCGACAAGCAATATAATTGTCTTTCATTCGTCGAAATCGAATTGTTGATAAAAAATACATATTTTATATTTAACTAACGATTGAAAATAACAATGAGCTAATGAAAGTAAACGAACTATTATTTTGATCTTTCCGAAACGGAAATGATATTTAAGATATGTGAGTCTCCAAGAACCATTAGAGGAGAGAGAAAGAAAAATCCGCACGATTATTTGTTGATAAGTAAATAAGAATACATACTTTCGATGGCGTCGTGTAGAACCAAATGGATTAAATTTGAAATTTTTAATCATGATCTCTTTGCATGGACGTACGAAAATATCGGCACAGGAGAAAAATTAGGAGAGCAATATGCGTATTTATATGTATACGTATTTAAAATGACGCGAACGCCCACAGTCAAAACGTGTATGTTGTGTGAAAGAGAAAAAAATACAGATTCTTTTACAAGCCAGGTAGATAAACGACTCAAATTGAAAGGAAACAAATAACGAAATTAATAGCTACGCAATGAAATTATATACGTGTATATATTAATTTAGTTTTTTTCTGAATCGTACGAGTAGAAAAAAAAAGAGCGCGGAGACATTTTTCGAAATCTACTAACCACGAACAGGAACAACAGCAACACCAACAAAAACAACAGGCTTTGGAGGCTTGATCACTATGCGATGGAGATGAATTAAGTGGTTCTTGTTGTTGATTCGAAGGTATATTGGAAGGTGTTGGTTGCTGGCGGCGTGATCGATTACTGTCGAAAATAGATGAGTTTTCTTGATTCGATTGACGTGTGCTCATACTCTGATGAAATTACAAATGAGACACAGTCAAATGATCGTATTAATGAACTTTTACTTGACGGAAACAAGTTTTTTGCACTGTTTCGACTTGATCGACAAGCGCCTTGATGAGCCGGGAAAGGATGTCGACAGCTGAACAAATCAGCACCGAATAGGGCGGTGTAATTGATCGAAAATAGCAGCGACAATGTTGTGCTGCTAGTATGAATGATGATGTACTTGTTAATAAACTCGTTATCTGTTTATTTTGCCTAAAAATATCAAAATAAAAATAAAAATAAAATATAATTTCAAGATGAGACAACTAATTTTTCATTAAATGATGCGAGGATTTGTTCAGGCGAACAACACGAACAAACAAAATAGGATTAATAACTTCACGCACATTATAATCGTTTCTTTTTTTTTAGTATATAGGATAAGAAGAGTGATCAACGTCATCATCATAAGATCTCATTTTCTTTTCTTGTCTTTTTTTCTTTTCTTCTTCTTCTTCGTCTTCGGATTTTCTTCTCGTTTTCCCTCTCTGTCTCACTCATATTCCTCCTCATCTTATGCATTCAATGTGAGAAGAAAGAATCTACGCATGACCTCTTCTCAGATGGAGATGTTGACTTAGACATATGTATACAAATATAGATAAATAATAAAAAATAGAAAAAAAAATGTCTTTCTCATGTGATCGAGTAAATTGCAAGTTTACATCCCATATATTCTTCTTCTTTTTTTTTCTTTAATTTTTAATCAAACTATATATCTTTTTGATAATTCACGTCATCTGGTCGAATGTACACGCCGTGCTTTCGTCATCATATATTGGATACGATATGTAAATTGACTTTACTTTTGTAGGACAAAAAGAAAAGGAGAAAAAAAATGCAGGCTGTGATATTTCACAGAAGTTTTGCTATTAAAATTGAAACGAAACAATCGTTCTGCTTCCTTGATAAATCCAATTTAATCCCTGTATTTTTTTTTCTTTGTCATCGAGCTGTTGAATAGAAAGAAAAATATACACACATTGATATCATACCTAATTGGTGAGCACTTCAATGTTCGAGAGGTCTCTTTTACAAAGACGAACATAATACGTCGATCGCCTTCGTTTATTGTAAGCGTTCATTGAAGCGTCTAGAAATGAAAGAACAAAGTAGACCTGTTAGAAAAGGACATGGTTTTTATTCTTATATATATTTTTCTTTCATTTTTTTTTGTTGCAAAGCAAGGTTTTTCCTTGCGCTTTCCAGATCTGGTAAAGCGAAGTGCTCACGTCAAAAGAAGATGTAAAAACGAGAGAAAAAGAGATAGAGCAATGAGGAGAAAAAAATGGATGCTTTGGCCTAACTGCAGACGTGCTGTTTTCTTATTGTGGCTTCTAGCTAGGAACGAGTTCGTTCTTCTTCTTCTTCTTCTTTTTTTTTCTTATTTTTTCCCCTTTTTCTATCTCTTTGTCACAACATCCTTATCATGACTTACCATATAATATAAAAAAGAAGAAGAAGAAGAAATAAAAAGAATCAAGAAACGAATAATGGCGCAGGTTGATCTCAAAAGTTGAATAATTGAAAATAATAGTTCTTTTGTGTGTGTATGTTTGTGTCAAGATAAATCTATCAATGGAATCAAGACAATAGTCGACAGATACAGATCATTATCTAGAATAGAAAAGGAAAGCACGACAAGAATTATGCAGCTTTTTCTTTTTCTTCTCTCTTTCTCTTCTATGAATGCATATTCAATCAATTTTTTAATCATTCATGAACGTGATTATTTATAGAATCATGTTACCTTTGTGTCTGTGAGCAACTAGTTAGCAAGCAGGTTTGATGCACCATCATCGTTATCATGATAATCATTTATTGTTCTAGTAGTGGCAGGAATAGTCGTGAACAGAACAAACACGCACACATACATAGATAAAACGAGAGGAAGAACAGGAGCTTGAAAGGGAAGAAGACGAGAGAGAGAGAGAAAACGATGAGGAAAAGAAATAGGCAAAGATGATGATGATGATGCGCTACTTCCATCATCTTGCTCTATCCAAAAATCCCAACAGTCAGTTAGCAATTATCCACAATAGTAGACAGATCTATAGACAGAGATGAGTGGCGTACGAGCTCGCTCATCAATCAGAAGGCGTGACAACTATCATTGTCGTTATCGTTAAGCAAATCGACAAATAACATCAATGAAACCCAAATCAAAACGAGAAACAATATTATTTAATGAATTACTTTTATCTCATCGAAAAAAAATTATCGATCATAAAAAAAAAGAAAACTTCCCTAATGATAAAAAAGAGGAAAAGCATTATTATTATTATTATTTCTTCTTCTTCTTCGTCTTCGTCTTCGTCTTGTTCTTCGTCTTCTATCGATAGGAGAATTATATATGTATGTGCGTGTGTTTTCTTTGAAGTAACACGCACACACATATATTCTATTAGATAGTTAAGACTCTGTTCGTTTGGCATTGGTGACATTTGCCAGTTGTTGAGCAAGAAAAACTGCTACTGCTGTTGTTGATGAACCAATTCATCTATCTCATTCGTTCTATTCCTCTTTCTCGATCTCGATCTAATAAAAGTCAATCTTACTGTTACAATTTAATTGTTCAATAATCTAAAAAGCATTTTTCTTGTTGTTGATATTTTTGACTTACTTGAACAATGTTCATCCAATTTTATTCTTTTTTTGCCCTCTCTCTCTCTCTCGTCTTCACATTTCTTTTTTTTCATTAGACAAATGGGTAAGCAAGCGAATACTAGCAAAAAAAGAAGAAGTAGCAAGGAAAAAAACGACGAGTAATTAGTAGGGAGGAGAGAGACTTCGCTTTTTCTTCTTCTTCTTCTTCTTCTTTATTGTCTTTTTTTTTATTCTTTCTTCGTTCCGTTTTTTAGTATTTCAATCAGACAAAATAGTTAAATATAAAGAAATGTTCGATTCCACCTGTTTAAAATAGAAAAGGAAAAGAAGAAAATTATCTACTCGATAAGAGAGTGAATGTTGACTACAATGATTTGAAATGGTAAAAACGAAGCGGAAGATGCTCTGCAAAGATTCAATGAAAGGTAGAATTCATCTCAAGCATCAAATTACAGAAACATGCAATGGTTAAAACAAAAAGAAAAGAGGAGGAGAAGAAGAAGAAAAAGAAACAAAAGAAAAAAAGAACGACAATAGTGTCAACCAAAACTTCGATTAATTCTTTCGACTGGAAAACAAGATAGACGAGAAATAGTCAACAGAAAAAAAAAGAAATATGCCTAGTGATTATATGAACTTACTTTAATTCTTTTCTAGGAGAGAAAAAAAAAGTTTTCCTTCTATTCCTAAGTCAACACATACATAAATATACACACACACACACACCCACATGGCATTGATGATGCGCGAGATGGCAGAGTAGTCTTGATGATGAAGCCGAGAGATAGGGAAGTCGAAGTAAGAGATAGAAAGAAAGAAAGAAAAAAGTATATGGCACTTCTTCTATCATTCTATAGTACGTTTTTTTCTTCATTAGCTTCTAGCTGTTGTTGTTTATGATTTTGGCAAGCGTTTTGCTCTTCTTTTTCCCTCTCTTTCTCTTGGTTTTTTCTCCTTCTTCTTCTTTTCCTGAGTCTGTGTATGTTATAACGGGGGTGTCGGTCTCCCTCGTCCGTGCATCTAACCATTCATCCATCTATCGACGCTGCTGTAGTTTTTCCTCTTCTTCGTTTTTTTGTTGCATACAATGAAAATTGACACGAGAAATTAGAAATGACGGAGAAACGACGGCGACGACGACGACGACGATATAGCTGTTCCGTCTTCCTCTTTTTCCGCGCGATCTTTTTTCTTCTCTTTCTCGGGCTTTTTTTTTATATGTGCAGGAAAATGCATCGACATACGAGGCTTGACTCGAATAAATACACAATAACAAAAAAGAGAGAGACCGAGGCAAAGAGAAAAAAGAAGAAGAAGAAGAAGGAAAGCAAGAGAGAATAGAAGTCGACTGACGTTGCCTTGTCATTTTGAATAAAAATGTGAGACACAAACAAGGTCTGAAGCTCAATTTGTCTCGCATATTTTCTCTCGTTTTCTATGAAATGCATTTGAATAAAAAGAGAAGAAGAAGAAAAAAGACGAAGGCAACACGAGCTCTAGTCTCTAGTTCGTCGTCGTCTTCTTCTTCTTCTTTTTCATTTGAAGGTTTTCAAACGATAGCTGACGTTCGATGCCAATGGGAGATGAAATGCGTTCAAGCAATGTTGTAATCTGTTATTAGTTTTTTTTTCTTTTCATTTCCGTGTAAGCACGCATTTATATAAATATAGGAAACAAAAAGAAGAAGAAGAATAAAAAAAAGCTCCAACTGTGTTTGAAAACAATGAAATACAAAAAAAAACAGAATATCCCCGGTTTCTCGTTTTCCTCTATGTTTTTGGCGTGACAATGGATTGCTCCCAAATGAAATCAGTTTTCAACATGTCTTTATGACGAGTTTGTTGCTGACTTGGACGTATTGTTGTTGTTGTTTGAATGGGCGAAACTTTTGGAGTCAAAGTTGGCCGATATTCTCTTAAAGCCGCAAGGGACAATGGCGGAAAAACTATAAAAAATGAATAAGATTTTATATATTCTGATTAATACACAAATCAACTGACTTTCTCGATGGATTTTTGCTGTTGTTGTTGTGGATGTTGACAGGCCCTGAACAGTTGATGAATCAGTTCCGAATAGAGATTGATGATTTCGATGAGTCATCAACGCTAAATTCTCGTTCGTTGCCGGACCGTAACGTGCTAATTTTGGAAACGATTGAACTTGATTGGAGTCTTTGAGAAATGTAATACGATATTTTCTATCTCGATGTTCGATATGAATCGATCGTGGTCGAGACTGAATCGGAGATTTAGCCCGAAGGATTTCTTTAGGTTTAAGTGCTGATTTTGAATGCGACGTAAATATTTCGGGAAAAAATTCATGTAAACTTAAATCATCATTCATATCTTTCAAACTCTTATGTGTACTAGCTGATTTCAATAGATTCGCACGTTGTTCATTTAATTTCGACGAATGAAATAACAAATGCGGTTGCAGAGGATGGGTCGAAATTTCTTGTGAAAATTCAATGAAACGTTGCGCAACATCGATATCGGAACTATTACGAACGAACAGTTCGAGTTGTTCACGTGACACATGTGGACGATTTAGTTGACTACGAATAAATGCTTGATAGGATTCCTAGGGAAAGAGAGTGTTCATTATTTCTATTTGACTGACAAACAAATTCGTGCAAATGTGTTAATAATAAAGATCAATCCAAAGAAAGCGTTTTTTTTTAAAAAGCACTCAGCATACTTCAAGGTCCGTTCGAGGAAGCGATCGCGTCGTGGTCTCATAGTGTGCCAACGAACGCAATCGCCGTATGCGATTGTCATTTTCATCGTAATTAACTGCAATAAGATAAGCTCAATATCAAAAGCAAACCACTCGTTGGATTATGTAGTTATTTTATCTCTGTTTTATCACACGTTTTGCCTTACCATGTTTGATATCGTCGAGTGTTAAATGTTTCTTTATTTCGAATAGTTTCGGACAGACGATATCTTCGGCTTTTTCACGATCGAAAACTGTCGAAAGTTTCTGTAGAAGATCCTGTTTATCTTCGGACAGTTCTTCCTTCGAAATGAAAAGTCTGGTTACTAAGTGTTTTTTTGTTGCTGTTAAGTTTTACCTGAACTTCAGAATCAGTCTCAATTGTTGACATTGCTTTGCTTTTTCTTCTTCAATTATTTTTATTAGAAAAGAAAATCTTTTGATGCCATGATTTTTAACTTTTCGTTTCTATCGCAACGCGAGAAACGCACGACATCTTTAAATCAATAGGCCAATCTTTCGTTCGAACAACTGAACAAAGACAAATGTGAAACAGAGAAAACGAAGATGACCCTTTGTGTGTCGATTACTGACGACGATTTATTTTCTCTCTTGTACAAGTTTAAGTGACATGGATATTGCCCAACAAGTTCCTCAGCATCCGCGTGTTCGTGATGTGCTCGCCGATCAATGTCAACGTTTATTTTTCGAATATCTCGAAAGGTATCCTATCGTCTAAGATTCTCTGAGGATTTCATATTTGTTTTTCTTCTCTTCTCAAGTTTCGATGAAAATGAAAAGAAAAACATGATCGACGAATTATGTCAACCGCAACGTTCGACAGTTCTTATTAACTATCGACATTTGTCGAATTTCAACGAACGATTGGCTCGTGTTGTTCAAGATGAATACTATCGACTTTTGCCGGCGTTATCACGCGGTTTGAAACAATTCTTTCGTGAACATCTACCGAAAATCGAAATGGAAGCCGAAAAACTCGAACGATTCAAACGAACGGTCTTAAGCGACAAAGAACTCTACGTCGCATTCAGCGATGTTCAAATGCGTTATAAACTTCGTAATTTGAACACATCGAAAATGGGCATGTTAATTCGAATAACCGGTCAAGTTATTCGTACGTATCCCGTTCATCCGGAGCTCGTTTCAGCGACATTCATCTGTTCGGACTGTCAAATGGTTTGTCCGGATGTCGAACAACAATTTCGTTTTACTCAACCGCTTATGTGTCGAAATCCGGTGTGTAATAATCGAACACATTTCGCGTTGGACTTAACACGTTCGCGATTTGTCGACTTTCAAAAAGTTCGAATTCAAGAAAGTCAAGCTGAATTACCGCACGGTAATATTCCGCGTTGTCTCGACATTATCATGCGAAACGAATGTGTCGAACAAGCGAAACCAGGCGATCGATGCGATTTCATCGGAACGCTCATTGTTCTTCCCGATGTCAGTCAACTTTCGATGCCAGGCGTTCGAGCTGAAAGTGCACAACGAACACAAGGCTCGGATGACAAAGGCTACAGTGCCGAAGGTGTTCGAGGCTTGAAAGCTTTGGGTGTGAGAGACTTAACCTATCATCTCGCGTTTCTCGCCTGTCATATTCAACCAGCCGAACAAACGACTGTCGAAACATTATTGAATTCGGATGCCAAGAAGAAACGAATTGAAACGATGATGTCTGATAAAAATCTCTTTGCCAACATGCGAACGAGTCTTTTTCCGACGATCTATGGCAACGATGAAATCAAATCCGGTATTTTATTGATGTTATTCGGTGGTGTGCCCAAACGAACCATCGAAAAAACAACTTTAAGAGGTGATATTAACATTTGTATCGTCGGCGATCCATCGACAGCGAAATCACAATTTCTCAAACAAGTCTCGGAATTTTCACCACGTGCTGTTTACACAAGTGGCAAAGCGTCGACAGCTGCTGGTTTAACTGCTGCTGTTGTTAAAGACGAAGAATCGAGTGAATTCGTTATCGAAGCTGGCGCACTTATGCTTGCCGATAACGGTATTTGCTGTATCGATGAGTTCGATAAAATGGATCCGAAAGATCAAGTTGCTATTCACGAAGCTATGGAACAGCAAACAATTAGCATAACAAAAGCTGGCATTAAAGCAACATTAAACGCGCGAACATCGATCCTAGCTGCAGCTAATCCCATTGCCGGTCGATATGATAAAACACGTTCGTTACGACATAATGTCAATATGACAGCACCGATTATGTCACGGTTCGATTTATTCTTCATTGTTATCGATGAATGTAACGATGTTACAGATTATAATATTGCTGAACGTATCATCGATTTACATACGTCAGGCAATCGTTCGATTGTTCCATCGTTGGTTACAACGTATACATTCAATGATATTCGAGATTATATAACCTATGCCAAGGCGGCTGTTCAACCGAAATTAACACCAGAAGCGAAAGAACATATTATTTCACTTTATAAACAATTACGTTTACGTGAACAATCATCGTCGAGTACAGGCCGAGTGTCGTCATCATCGACACCGATCACTGTACGTCAATTGGAAAGTTTGATTCGGTTGTCGGAAGGTGTTGCGAAAATGTATTGTCAAGATGAAATCGATATTAAACATGTTCAAGAAGCCTATCGACTGTTAAGCAAAGCTATTATTCATGTCGATCAACCGGATATTGATTTGAACGAATATAATCGACCAACACCTGCTGCTGAAGATGAACAAGCGATGGAAACGGATCAAGATTCAGCAGCAACTGATGAGAATACAAATTCAGGAATGAAGATTTCAGTTGATGAATATAAACGTTTGACGAATATGATGGTCTATCAATTGCGTAAAATGGATGAAGAACAAGAAAATCGAGAGAATACAAATGTTATGCCCGGTGTTAAACGAGCAGATTTAATCAATTGGGTTTTAGAACAATTAGCCGATGAAATCAATAGTCTCGATGAATTAGCACGTAAAAAGGCGACGTTAGACAAAATCATCGATCGACTTGTTCATGTCGATGAAATTCTTATTCAACTTGATAAACGTACAGTTAGTCAATTTGGTCTTACAGGCGAAGACAAAGACAAAACAACTGCTACACAAGATGACGAAGATGAAGATCCCGAAGGCAATAATCTCTACTTAATCGTTCATCCAAATTATGTTGCTGATGATCAATAGATATCTCGATATATTAAATAGATTTATTTTTTTTTGTCAATAGAATCAAATCAATAAAAATTTAACTGTAGAAAAACAAAGAGAAATTATAACTGACGCGTTTTCTTTTCTTTTCTTCTCCTTTCTTGTGTGAAATAGATAGATGTCATTCGGAGTTTGAAAACCGCAACGTGTTTTTTTTCATTCATAAACACATTTCTAACGAACCAATGAAAACCTTACTGGATGTTATTGCTCATTCGACATGTCATTCCATATTGAATTCTATAAAATATAAAAGTTTGAAAATCTCCGACTAGACTCTTGTTCAAATGTCTTTACTCGATCAAAATTGGGGCGATTTAGCCAGTGCTGATGATGAAACACTTGAGAATAATCAACACGGACGACAAGTAATCATGGACAAAGAAAATTCATATTTTTAGTTTTTGTCGTTTTTTTCTTCTTCTAAAGATTCTAACAACTCGCGATGGAACATTATTGTTAATCGAATATTCATCGGAAATGTTCGAATCGTTAGTTGATTGTGATGAAACTGAATGTGAAACGGGCTTTCAATTAGTTATGCGCGCTTGTCAGAGTTTTTATCAATCGAAAATCATCTCGAATGATAAAGATCTCAGTGGAATTGTTCTCTATGGCACTGAAAAAAATCAAAATGAATTCGATTTCAAACATATTTACATTCTCGATCAATTAGCACAACCATCTGCTGAACGAATTATTCGTTTAGAAAATCTTTCGAAAAAAGATTCATTTGAAAAAACATCGACTGATCTGTTCGGTTCGAATCCATCGAAAGGTTACTCGTTAAATGAAGCTCTTTGGACATGTTCGAATCTATTTGCTAATTCTCCTCAACGTTTAACAATGAAACGTATATTTATTTTTACATGCAACGACCAACCACATGCCGCAAATTTAACATTAGAACGACAAGCTAAACAACGAGCAAAAGATTTAAGTGATGTCGGAATCGAAGTTGAAGTCTTTCCGATTCTAACTGAAAGCAAACCGACATTTAATTATAAGAAATTTTTTCAAGATGTTCTGATGTTAAGTGACGAAGAATTAGAATTACGAAATCAACAAGCGCCAACGGGTCGTTTGGATGAATTATTGAAACTTGTCTATTCGAAAGAACATAAGAAACGAGCGTATTGTACCGTTCCATTTTCATTAGGCGAAACTTCGAATGGAAAGCCGTTACAACTATCCGTCTCGGTTTTTAATATCGTAAATAAAAGAATTCTATTAAATAAAAATAATGAAACTTCGTCATAGGTTCGTCCATGTCCGAAACCGACAAAGATAAAATTAGATATGAAAACTAATTTGGAAACGAAAGTCGTGACAAAACATTATCTGCCCGAGACAGGTATTCATTTTTTTTGTTTATTTATTCTTGACTTTTCAATTCGTTTTGATTTTTCTAGCCGAAATTCTAATGCCATCGGATATTCAGTACGGCATTGACGTATCGAATCGTCGTGTTCTATTTGATGCTGATGAAATTAAAGGCATAAAGAAATTCAGTGATCCCGGTTTTGAAATTCTCGGTTTCAAAAATCTCTCGTGTTTACAAGCGCATCATTACGTTAAGCCCGGTCATTTTATCTATCCCGATGAGAAATATATCGAGGGTAGTTCGTGTCTATTCAATGGACTTTTAAAGAAATGTCTCGAAAAGGACATGTTTATCCTTTGTCAATTTACTGCGCGGCGAAACACTCCTCCACGTCTTGTTGCGTTAATCCCTCAAGCCGAAGAAATCAATAGAAAAGATCCCAACGATCGTTTAGCATCGAATGGTTTTCATGTTCATTATCTTCCCTATGCAGATGACATTCGAACATTGCCCAAGAATGACACAGCTCGACTGCCCGATGAGCAAGTCGATGTTTTTAAAAATGTCATTCGCGGCTTGAAATTCAAATATCGTCCCGAAAAATTCGAAAATCCAGCTTTACAAACTCTATGGAGAAATATCGAAGCAACAGCATTGAACCGAGATAAACCCGATGAATTCAATGATTTAACTTTGCCAAATGTTGATAATCAAAATGCAAAAGTCAAAGAATATATCGACGAAATTAAGCAAATGATCTTCCCTCCTGACTACATTATGGGCCAGACAAAACGTGCAACATACAAACGCAAGGTTTGTATCACGTACACGAAGAAAAATATCTTCTCAAGGACGAAAATAACATTCTTTTTAGACGGACAATGAAAGTGGATCGACGAGTGCGAAAAGAACTCGAACTGACGAAAATATCGATGTCGAGGCTGCAGCTAAGAATGATTTAGTATGACATCTAGATTTAAATCGAATCGAAAATAAGAATTCATTGATTGATTTCATTCTAGTTAAGTAAATTAACTGTTCCAATTTTAAAAGAATATTGCAAAGAAAACAATTTAAAAACCAACGGCACAAAAAAACAAGATCTCATCGATGCAATTCAAAAGCATCTCTCATTAAACGACTAGAATTCAGTGTTTTGTATATTTTTAATTTTTAATTCAAATAAATTATTTTAATTACTCGACTCTTTTTTTGTTTTTCTCCTTCGTTTTTTTTCCTTTATCTCGTGCACAAAACGAGAAGAGAAATAGTTCTAATTCCATCATGTAACGTTTGATATTTGCTCGCTTCTTTTTTTCTTTTCTAATTCTCTTACTACCAAGAGCATATTTTCTTTCTCGTGATCGTACGTGTGTAAGCTTCTGATATTTAATTCGATCTATTTTTTTCCTTTGGCTATAATTGCTCACAGCTTTGCTTTTTGCTTGCTTTCATTCATTCTTCAAATTCAGATTAACAATATGTCTAATCAAACTAAATCTTCAGTCGCCGAAGTTGATCAAGGGACATTAGTTGGTGAACATCCAAATGCCGTTACAAACCGGTAGATATTTCGGAAATGATTTTGATTTGTTATTCAATATTTGAATTTAGTTTTTATACGTACGAACGTGTTCAAGAAATAGTTGCGTTTATTCAAAGTTTAGTTTCAACTAAACCTGAAATCGCCATTATCTGTGGTTCAGGTCTCGGCGGTTTAGCTGAATTAGTTAAGGACAAAACTGTCATTCCATATGCCGACATTCCACATTTTCCAAGATCAACGGGTAAAAGCAAAACGTATTCGGTTGCCGATCGAAATCTATTCGGTTTTTTCTTCTTAGTTGTGGGTCATCGTAGTAATCTCGTATTCGGAACGTTGAACGGTCTCAATGTTGTTTGTATGCAAGGTCGTTTTCACTCGTACGAAGGTTACACAACTGCGACAGTACGTTCTTTTTTGTCTAAGATCGAGAGTTTTTTTCTTTTGATATCCGTCGGCAACTTAATTATCCGAGTTCGTTTTCTCTTTGTTTAGTGCGCTTTTCCGGTCCGTGTTATGAAACTACTCGGAGCGCATACATTAATCGTCACATGGTAACTTATGATTTTGACAAACAAAAAACGAGACTTTCAAATGCAAATTTTAGTGCTGCCGGTGGAGTTAACAAGGAATATGATGTCGGAGATATAATGATTATTAAAGATCATCTTAACTTTCCGAATATGGCTGGAAATAATCCATTGATCGGCCATAATGATGAACGGTAAGTAAAAGAATTGATCGAATTTTTATGTTTTATTGAAAAAATAATTTCCGTAGATTTGGAACACGTTTTCCACCGGTGGGTCACGCATATGACCGGCAATATGTTTCGAAAATCAAGGAAATCGCAAAGAAACAAAATCTCGAATTACGTGAAGGCGTCTATTGTGGTTTAGGTGGACCTTGTTACGAAACAATTGCAGAAATCAATATGCTTCGCATTTTGGGCGGTGATGCCGTTGGTATGTCGACTGTTCACGAAGTTACTCTTGCAGCTCACTGTGGTTTACGTACGCTTGGCTTGGCTTTAATAACCAATAAATGCTTATGGGATTACAATACAACATATGAGCCTGTTCACGAAGATGTTATTCGTATCAGTGAATTAAAAGCCAATGTTCTACAACAATTAATCTTTGATTTTGTTGCACAAATTCCAAGCAAACAAGAATAAAGAACATTCTACCGTCCTTTACATTCAAAATAAAACGAAAAAAGAAAAGAGAAACACATTCTAATCAGATTTGATTGTTCGCTTTTTTTTTTGTCGGGAAAAACAAACAAAGCAGAATAAACTAAACTCTCAACGCGTTGCCTTTTTTCTAGATGTAAAAGAAAAAGAAAAGTCTTATGTCGGAAAAATTAACTGACGGTAGATTATTGAAAAAAAACTGAAGAAGATGATAAGACTCGTAATTCGTTTTTTTTAAGTTAAATCAATTTTTCGTAAACGATTTGCTCATCTCTCATCGGCAATAACCAATCGTTTATGGTTAAATGCTCATACGAATTACAAATGCGATGTTCTATTGACTTTTCCGGCTAAGATCGACGATGAAGTTCTTATTTGGTTCTTAGAAAAATTTCTTCAATTAGAACCAGATATTCGAATATCGATTAAACATCATTTTACTACTGGTATTGAATTGGAAAAATCAATCGAATTTTAATCAATGAAATTTTCTTTTGCTTAGGTGTTTATGGATTTTATTTGACCTTTACTTATGAAAGGTAATGAACGAAAATTGAAAATGAAATGAAATTAGTTTTGTTTTTCAATAGAATATTGAAGGGTGCAACCACTCTTCAATTAGAAAAGCCAATAAAACAAGAATTTGGTGGTGGTTATCAAATATTCTTGTTTGATGAATTGGAATTTTACGATGGTTCGATAGATATTTGAAGAGAATGTACGTAGAAGAACATTTTTTTCTTCTTCTAGGTGTCGAAGATGAAGAAAATTTCTTCAGTACACAAGAACGTCAATCGATTGTTCTTCATCTTCTCTATTCAATTCGTATGACTGAGGATCAACGAATCAATGGAATTCAATTTCAAATTGATCAATCATTAAGTAAAAAAAACTAGAAAATCCTATTCAATTGAATTGGTTTTGCCTTTTGTTCAGTTCAACGAGGTTTAGAAAAAGAACTGATTCGACAAATCATTCCATTACATGATAAAGAACAATTGAATCAATTGAGAGAAACATGGGTCTGGCCAAAGAATGTCTTTCGAGCACAACCGATTGGTAAAAGAATTTTATTGGAATGAATTAAATTCCTTGTTGTTTTTTGTTCTAATTTTATCTAGAACAAATTCGACAGTATTTCGGCGTGCAAATAGCTCTTTATTTTTGTTGGATAAGGTATTGATTTCGATGCTAAGAACGAAAATGTTCAATTTTGAATTTCAATTAGTTTTTATACGAAAGCACTTTGTCTTCCAGCTTTGTACGGCATTTATATTTGGTATTACAGTGGTCAGAATCAAGTTTGAGATTTGATTTTGAAATATATTTGATTTGATGTTTTGTTGTAAGGAAACCGATGATCGGTTGTTTCTTTTGAATGCAATTTTAAATATAATTTGGGCGACAGGTTTTCTCATATTTTGGCGTCGTAAACAAGCGGAATTAGCCTATGAATGGAATACTCTCGATATGGAACAATTAGAAGACACACGACCGGATTACAGAGGTCAATTACATCCATCGCCTGTAACCGGTAAATTCGAACCATACTATCCGGCTTGGAAACGTTTACTCTTTCGTTTATTCGTTACGATACCGATGTTGATCATCAATCTCGTGCTTGTTTCGTTTTGTATCTTGCTTATTATTCGTTTTCAAAGTTGGATCAATCGACAATTGCTCACTGGACGATTGCCATGTAAAAAAAACAACGATTCACTATTGCATTCACGCATTTCATTGTATAGATTTGATGTCATTGACTGAACTATTGCCGAAGATTTTATTAGCATTAGTCACAACAGTGTTTGATGATGTTTATAAACGAGTTTGTCGTTGGCTGACAAATCAAGGTAAAATCGAAATTGTTATGTGAATAATAACGATTGAGAGTTGTTGCTTTTTTTTCTAGAAAATTATCGAGAACAACGAACACATGACAATCAAATGATTACAAAAATGTTTGCTGTAAGACAAATCAATTTCTTCGGAATTGAAATTCGAATTTTCCTTTTCTGTTAGTGTGCGTGTGTAAACTCGTATTTAAGCGTTTTTTATATCGCTTTTTTCACGCACAAACATATTCGATTAGCTGATGTAAGTGAAACAAACTCATTTCCTATTTGATTCTTCCTTTTCGTTTTCCTTTCAGCAATTGATCACAATCTTCGTTATCAAACAATTCTGGGATCATATTAAAGTCCGTTGAAATTTCCTTTCTTCTAAGTATAAATATTTTTTTCTTGTTTTTTTCTCAGGAAGCAATCATTCCGTATGTTGTTTCGAATGCTCGATTATCGTATTTACTTCAATTGAGTAAAAAAGAACATGTTCGTTATGTCGAACGAAAAGAATTGAATAATCAATTGAAACGAATTCTTCTCCGATATAAACCAACAACGAAAGAATCACAAACGAATCTTATCGATGAATCGGCATCGAATTTCGAAACACTTTCATTGTCACAAGCTGAAATCGAATGTCTTCAACCGAAATGGCCCGATCTCTACGAAGATTATCTCGAATTAGTCATTCAATTCGGCTACATTATCTTCCTTTCGACATTATTTCCACTGGCTGCATTTTTTTCATTAATTAATAATATTCTCGAGATTCGAACTGATGCATTTAAACTCACGATGATCTATCAACGGCCATTTTCTCAACGTGTTAAAGATATTGGCCATTGGCAAAAGATTATGGAATATATGATTGTAGCTGCAATAATTGTCAATTGTATATTTTGCTCAATTCGTGGAGTTTTTCGACGCTCGCTTCCCGGTCTTCCATTTGCTGCTGAAATATTTCTACTTGTTTGCATTGAGGTTTATAGTTTTGAATTTGTTTATTTTCGAATGTTTTTTTTTTGTTCGTCTCTTCTATTTAGCATTCGTTGGTTTTGTTTTGCAAATTGATGCGATCGAGTATTGAAAGTGTTCCTTATTGGGTTCGAGTAGAAAAAGCTAAGATGGAATATCGACGACGAGAAGCATTGAAAGTAATTGAAAAACAAAAAGCTAAAGTGTGCATATTACTCGTTTGTTTAGAAACTCGAATGCGATGCTTTACATCTCAAAGAAAATCTCAATAATTAAATACTCACTTTGTTTTGGTGTTTGAACATATATATATTAATTAATTAATAAATAATCTCTCTCTCCGCTTAAAAATTCGATTTAAATATCGATAGAGAAGTTTTTTCTCATGGAAGATCTTTTTCAAATGAACTAATTGATTCGTTTTTCTTACGAGTTGTTTTTTAATGGCGAACAGTTTTGAAAGATGACTGCATTTGTCTGGCGAATGAATGCTTAGCTTTTGAAAATCATGCATTGAATTCATTGGAATTCGTAATCGATTCGATAGATGTGAATGATGAATTGATTGAAATTGTGTGTGAAGATATTCGTAATCTAATTGCGATGAAAGAGATAATCGATTTCGAAGATTAGTATTTGAATTTTGAAGGTACGATGAATATTTCTTCAAGATTGATAAATCGATTTTTAATTGAGAAATTGATTGACTATGATCGAGATGTTGTTGATTTAAATGTTGAATTTTATTGTAAAGAGGTTTTAATCGATAGTTGAAGGCGACCTGCCGTTCGCCGAGTAATTGAATAATGTAGGTTAAATCAGTAAATTGTTTGTTTAACTTTTGATTTTCATAATTCATTTCGAGAAAAGAATTTTTCAATATTCGATAGTTATCTTCGGTTATTGTTAAATTTTTATTAAGAATTTGTTTGTTCGTTTGATGTTTGATGGTTTGTTTTTGATATTGATTAATTTGAAATTGTTCTTTCGTTAGAATAAATTCGTTCTGTTTGCTTTCGATAATTAACTTTCCGATCATAGTTTGATACAATTGAATATTATCTTCGTTTTGTTTCAATCGAATGTTTAACTGTTGTTGATTGATTCGATATTGTCGAATCTGTTGTTGATGATGTGAAATTTCTTTCGATACCGGTTTATCGTCGGCTGTTAGCTTGTAGATTTGTTGTTGAAAGAGTTTTAGTTTTGTTTGATTTTCATGAATTTTCGAACGTTGAGATGTGAGTTCGTTGTCAGTTTGTGAAACACAATGTTGAAGTTTAGCAAATTGTTTCGTTTCGAAATCGATTTGTTTTTCATTCGCATCGATCTGTTGATTTTGTTGTTCGACTTCATCGATGAATTGATTCAGTTCGTTTTTAACGACATTCAATTGCTGTTGATTATTTTCAATTAATTGAGATAATCGATCGGTTCGATCGTGTTGTTTGGTTTGTTGTTGGAACAGTTTTCGATGTGAATTCAAAAGATTTTGATGAATTCGATTCGATTGAAAGAGATGTTGTTCGGTGGATTTGTTTTCTTTCGATCGTTGTTTGATTTGATCGAGTAATTGCTGTTGACGGTTGATTGTGTCGAGTTTTTTCATTTCAAGATGTTCGATTTGCTGATGAAATCGTTGTCGATATGCTTGAATTTGTTTTTCTTCGTTTTCGAATTGTTTGAAAATTTGTTTTTGTTTGAAAAGAAATTTCGTGAGATTTTCGATTTCATATTCATGTTTCGTTCGATTGAGATTGAGTAGAAGTAGATCTTGTTTGTATTTTTCATATTTTGTTTGGTAGATTAAAATCGATTTTTGATGAATTTGTATTTCAGTTTGAATGTGAAAGATGAATTTTTCAATCGAATGAATTTTCGTAATTAAATATTGATAATCGACGAGAAGATCATCGATTAGTTTTCGATTGAAATTCAATTGATGAGTTTTTGTTGTTGTTTGCTCGTGACATTGATTGTTGAGTTCATGTTGTGTTTGAATACGAGCTTTGAGAGTCGTTGATGTTTGTGTTAGTTGAAGAATTGACGAACGAAATTGTTCGAGATTGATTTGAATATCTTTAACTTTGAGAAGTAATTGACCGTGTTCTTTTTCGAGAAGAATTGAATTCGATTGATATTGTGATTGATCGAATTGAGATTGTTCGAAAGATTTTTGTAGATCTTCGTAGAGCATTTCTTGAGTTATTGTCGAACCAGTTGCTGATTCGAATATATGCCAAAGACGAGATGTATTCACGCGAAGAATCTACGGTAGGATGAACGAGTGAGAGAAGACTAGACGAACAAGATTTTGAATCACTTGAATTAAATGCCATGTATTGATTTCTTTTTTCTTTAAATTCGAAAAGATTTCAGTGAGATCTTGAAATTTTCTTTGAAAATTTAATAACGTTTTCTGATCGATTTTTCTCAGTTCATTTGCTTGTTGAATTCGATTTGTTTGATTGTCGAATTCGTTTTTTAAACGATGAATTTCAGTGACAAGATATTCTTGTGAATATTTCAATTGTCGACCTAGATGAATGATTCTCAAACAAAAAACAGAGATTTCAATCAACAAACCAATCAATTCAATATCATCGAGTGATGTTTGAATTTCAACCTTATCGAATAATTGATTTAGATAATGAAGATGAGTTAGAAATTCGTCCATGTGACTAAACTACGCGCTCAAGACTTTTATTTTTTCTTAAAAATCGATATTAAACAAACGAAATACATGAGCTAATGTCCAAAGTGGACCAATGAAGAGAAATTGAAGATCTTTGAAAAATGCCGGTTTTTTGCCTTCGAGTTCATGACCAACGAATTGTCCGATCCAGGCTAAAACAAATACGATCAAAGCTAGCCGAAAGATTCGTACGTTCTTCTTCTCAAGAAGAAATAAACCGGCGATAATCAAAACAAAAAGCGAGCCCATTGTAACTGCCATTGTCGGTGAAAGTCGCCAATAGAAAGCCAAAATCGGCACGAGAATAATCGCAGGATTGAGAATAATCGTTTGACGATATTTTCTCGGTATGAATGGTAACGACCAGAGCATGGCAAAGAGCGTGACTGTTATCGTGGGCACGCAGATCTTATGAATGAGAATATTCGTTGGATGCTGATGAGACAGTGCGTACTCATCGAGCCATGCGGTTAGTTCTTTTCCTGGCATCTAGAATAAAATAACACGGATGAATCGATTTTTTTCTTTTCTTTTTTTTATTGATTTTATCTGACAAAAGAAAAAAGTATTTTAACGTCGATGTCGACGTCGTTTAGTTTTTGGTCTGTATCTACGAAAAGAAATTCATTTGAAATCGATCAAAAATCAATCGTCTTACAATGATCTATCTGGTTCGAGGTGTTTCTGAGGATCGTATTTTAGCACAACATCTCGTGCATCGGGATGTTTCTCGATATACGCTCGTTTAGCTTCTTCATAAGCAATTCGCATTTCTTCCTGATGCAATTTCACTACATCATCATGTGCATTACATTTTGTATTGTTATTGAAATGCTCGTAGCCTTCGATCGGCTCTCGGCAAACATAACACATCGATGCACCACAAGCACAAGTCATTTTATTACAACCTTCGAGTTTGTAGAATCGTTGTTTGCATCGATAACAAACACGAATCATTGCTTCAGTGACACGATTTTCGATAAATGTTCGCATGTCTAATTCGTCTTTCTTTTCGACTTCGTCGCATCGCAATGGTACGTGATTCAATTCGCCACAGAATCGACAAGTTTCTTTCAAACAATCAGGATTTAAACAACGAAATAGACGAACATTCGGATCGTCAATAACTAAAAACCAAAGTAAATTCGAAGGACAAACAAACGAACACTTACTCGTTCCGAATGTACAAAATTTACACTGTTCGAAATTAGGAATATTCGCTCGACGTAATTCTTCCTGTTGAATTATGTTTAACAATCGAGAGAATACAGTCGGAGCGAGTAATTGTCCGATTACTGTCGTTGAATATTCGCATTTACAATTAGGATCGAGACAAGAGAATAAACATTGGCCTGTCGAGAGAAAACTTGTTTCGATATAATTTTTCACGCATGTTCTAAACAAATCGAAATGTTGATTTCTTTTTGAAAATACGAGATTTGAATTTACTGGCAAAAATCATGATGTTGATCGCAGTGGATCATGTCGTCATCGAGCAGTTCTTCGTCGCAGCAACAAGCACATGTTCGGAGCGTTCGATTGATTCGTGCGAGACGAAGTTGTTCGTCACGAAATGCTTGTTTTTGAGATAAATATTCTAGAAAAAGAGAAATTAAAAAACAAAAAATGAACATAAAAAAAAGTCAATCAGTTTGTAGATCTCGAATAAAATAGATTTGATCCTCGTTTTTCTCTTTCGTGTAAAACATATTAGCCGATTTGCTTTTCAAAATCGGATGTTCACGACAAAGTTGAACGAATCGATTGAGAACATGGGTCGGTGGTTGTCGTGTACGCGTCATTAAATCGATTCCACAACTAGTGAACAATGTCGAGCCGAACATCGTTGCAACCCATTGATATGGTTCATTACTCGGTGTTTCATCATCAACAAAAATAAAACCAAAATCACTACGAATTAATTTCAAAACACCGTTGCCTTGCCATTGAAATCGACCGGCTTTCGTTTCGTTCTGAGTGTCAATGCCTTTGACCGACGTTGGCACAAAACCAGAAAATGGCCGACGTGTATAGTATTCAACGAGATCATCCAACCGAACACGACCGTCAGGCAATCGATCGTGAATTGAATAGGTTATTGTTGGAGTTAGACGATCTTTCCACATGTTTAAATTCGTAGCAAGAATATGCCAGAGACCTAACGCTCGGTTAGGATCGAATTCATCGACACTAACAGCATCAATTTCTTTTGTCGACATTTAAGGGCAAATATTAAAAAAGAAATGTGATTAATTGAGTATCATGTCCTTGCCGTGCATTTTGCGTGGTTTTCTTTTTCTGTTCTCTCTTTTTTTTTCTTCTTCTTACCTGTGATTTCATCCTCGTGTTTTGTGTAGCTTAACTCCTTTGAATAGAAAGAAAATGAACACTTGAGGGTGATGCATTTTTATTTTACTTTGTAGAAGATTTCATCAGGAATATCTGGAATTGGCAGTTGAGCACGTGCTCGACGATGAACTCGTTGTGATGCTTCTAAAATGGCAAATAAATCAAAATGTCGATGATTCTCTTTGAAGTCAAATCACCATCATAAGATTGTCTTCGATGATAATTCGAAAATTCTTCTTGAAGCTGTTTTAATGATGGTGCAAAACGATAATTATTTCTTTCTAAAACTTCGTTTATATAAGTTCGTGATATTCGTGCAAATGCATTCGAGAGATAAATCCGTGCATGAGTTTTATACGCATCCGAAACGTTTTTTGTTCGATCGTAGAAATATTCCGATGGATTCGAAAATGTCTTAAGAAATTCTTCGATATGAAATTTTGGTTCACGAATATTTTCTTTGCAACGTTCACGTCGTGATCGTTCTAATTTATCGGTGACTTTTTCGTAACCACGTTCGATTAGACTCGTTATCAACGTTGTTAAATCGATTGATTCCGAAGAATTTTCAACAAATTTCAAATAACATTCCATTGCATAATCAGGATCGATATCTGGCAAAATAGCAAGTAAACGTTCGTATTCATCGGAATGATCGTGTTCATCATGTCGATGTTCTTCTGTTGTATTCGATGTTCGAAGAACATCATAGGAGAGTAGTTCATTGATAATATTATCGTACCAATTTGGATTCGAAGAATCTTTTAATTGATTGTAGACTTTGTCAATATGATCATGTGGAATCGAATGAAAAACATCGTAGAGTGATTGAAGTGTTTCGTCTTTAGCTGTTTGATCTCTTGGATCACGAACATGTCCAGATGACAAAATGTCCGTGACAAAATTAGCACAGATCGTATCGATCGATGTCGATTGACGGACATGCCATCCGATGATTTCAAGTGGAACTTTAATATCAGGAAAAATATCACGTAAACGATCACGAACTATAACTACAGATGGATGCTAAACGAAAAGAATGTTTTTTTTCAATAAAACAATGGATTTACCAAATTTGCATCGGTCATTTTGGAATTTATTTTATTTTGATCAATGAACAAACGTTTCTCGGAGTCTTATCTCATCGAATGGATATGTCATTGCTTAGATCTTATGAAATTTTTGAAAATATAACGAAAGAAATGGTTAGAAAAATTGGCAAATCAATTGTTAATGAGAGATGGCAGACAGTGACAGCGAACTATATAATTTGCAATTATTTCTTCTTTTTGGCAAAAAAATTAAATATTTCGATTCAAATATCCGATTTTCGCCGATGAAATATCTAACATTCGACATTTGACTCGATGACTTCAACTCTATGTTAGTCTTGTGAGCAATCAATTCATTATCGCGAGAGAAAAACGCGACTGCAATTAACTGTATAGATACCCACGCATTTTCTGTCAGTATTAGGAGAAAAAAAACAACTATCAACGATCGTATTGGTACAAGCATTTAGCATGCATTCCAATGAAATTTTTATACATACAGAAAACAAAAAAAAAGCAGTTGGTTGAGTATTTTTTATCTACTCGGTAAATCATCCGTGACTGTTTCATACCTTGTTAATCCTCTTACGCTGTTTGATCAAAACCGACAATAAAGTATAATATGTCGGTTGATTCGAATATTGAACCGCTGCTTATTGTACGTGACGATGATGATGATGATGATATTGAAGAGATCGATTCATTGGATACAACTGAAATTTCAACTCTTTTGAATCAAGGTAAAGCTCTCTGAATTGTTTTTTAATTAAAATCAAAATTTTTAGATCATTCTTATTTATATGAATCACCACTACTTCCGAAAACGTTTTCTGTATCTTACGTAGCGTTAGACGCAATCACGGATATACTCGCAATTTCTCGTTTTGATTCGATTTTCTATTGTCTCGAAGATGTCTATTCGAAGATGTTCGAAAATATTTGCACATACGAACAATTTCTCGATTATCTAGCCGAAGATGATCAATTGCTTATCAAACAAACGACTTTATCAGAAAACGTTGCTATCAATGAACACAATCCGAATTTAAAAATCTACAATCCCGTTCGTTATCGTTTGATTTCTATTGACACATCGGATTATTTAATTCAATTGAAACAATATTTAATCGATCATCAACTCAATGATGTTTATCAACGTTTCGAAACATTTATCCAAAAATCAAAAGATAATACTTCAATGCCAATGATTGTTGATGTCGAAGAAAATGTTCATATGACCGAACAATCAGAAACTACATTCAATACCCAATCGACCATTCTTCGAAATCTACTCTCACAACCTTCTCCTACGAATATCAGTTTTTCGGAAGCAATTTATGACAGTAAACATTCAAATTTCGAAGATCTTCCCAAGCTTGTCATTCGTCATCAAAAGGTTTTCTCCACGCGAACAATCGACACGCTCGGCGAACTATTTCCCACGTGGTTCGTTCATCCGACTTATCGTTGTATACATTGTTTTACTTGTGATAAAGTTTATACGCCTCGAATGTTCATGTTGCATGTCGATGATAAACAATTAGTCAATGAAAAACTGATGAAAATCAGTTCAATAGAACTATTAACATCTGAGAGAATCTCCGAGCAAAAAGTCGAATTGTAAGTTAAGATTGTTGTTCGATGTTTTTCTATTTGAATTTTGTATTTAGATGGAATAAATTCTGTTCGAATTTGAAACTGCATGCAAAGTACAGACGATTTGAATTCGATAAAATGTGAATTGATCTGTTTTCTTTTCGTTTTAGAGAAGGACATATCGATGGTTTTAAAGATTTTTTAATTGATTAAAATGATAAATAAAATTTACAGAATATTTTCAGATATCAACATGAATATTGTTAATTTCTTGAATGATGATTCGATCTTAGGGATGATGTTTTCGTTTCTTGAACAGTCGAAAAAGCTTTGATGAGTGTTAATTTATCTTGATGGAGCTTATAGATTTCTTCTTCGGCTTCAGTTAAATTCTGTTTTTTTTTGTTCGAAAAAAGAAAACAAATAATAAACATTATCATCATCATCAATTATTTACTTGTGTTAGATTAGTTAATTTTTGTTGTAGATCATGGATATAATTATCTTTTTCACCGAGCATTTTCTCGAGTACATGAATACGTTCTTTGAGAATGTTAGGATCATCATCAGATGTTGGCTAGAAGAAACAAAAGAGAACATTTGTTGATAAGAGAATAAATAAACAAGTAGGCGGAATAAGAACTTTGTCAACTCGATGAAGACGAAATTCTTCAGGTCGAAGATGTTTCATTGACGAATCTGAAAATAAATTAAATTACGTGCGAATGTGAAACAGAAAAAGAAAACTAGGACAATGATTACTCGAACGAGTGATTGATAAATTATCAAAATTAGTTCTGAAAGCAAAACAAGAGACTGATTGATTGATTGTAAATTAATTTTCATACTGAATTCGATTGACAGTAAATACGGGTATTGTTTGAGTCAACTAAAAAGAAAATATTAGAGTATTTCTGTTTTTTTTTTGTCTATTGGTTTCGTCTACAGTTCGATCTTGTCTTTCTTCCTCTTCCTCTTCTTCATTGATGTTATCTTTATTATTATTATTATTGTCATTATCATCATCATCATTGCCATCATTTGCAGATCCCTACAAAATACAATCGAATAATCAAAAACAAACACACAATCATGTGCTTGTATTACTTCAGTCGATGTACTCACTAATGGTACATCATTCGGACGAATACCCGTCGCTCGACGTTTATCACGAAGATTTCGTTTGATTTTCGGATTGTGTCGATTGATTGACGTCGTTTTTGTTGAATTTTCATTCGAACGATTGGTGGCTGATACTAAACCATGATGATAACGAATATCAGTTTCTTTGGTTGTTATAAATGACGATCGAGACATTGATTTGACTAACAATGAATGAATTCGATGTGTTATTTATTTATACACAAAACAAATTGTTTCTTTTAGGGAACCAACGTGTCTGTTGGTATTAAGGCAATGCACGTATATATATATATATATATTCTGATGACGATAATCGTCACAAGAAAAACTTCCCTGATTGAGTTCGAGAAAGAAAAATATCTTTTCTCCTACTGTGCGCGTTTAACTCCGAGCAAGAAAAATTCGTCAAATAGATAAACACAAAAATCGACGTCAGACACCGAGAGAAAGAAAACTCTGCACGAAACATTTCTTTTTTTGTTTTATTGTTATCAAACTAATAAAATAGAATAATAAAAAAAAACGGTTCGTTTCTGTGTATCCAAGATAATAAAAACTGATGCCAAATTGGAATCATAATGTTGGTAGAAACAAGGACAACGTTGAAAGGTCAACGCAAATGAGAATGATTAAATGTCTCTGTTTTTATTTGACGAACAAGGTTTATAATTAGGATTTAACATTGATTTTAGGTAGAACAAAGGGCCGTTGTTTGTCAGCTGTTTGACGTGCTTTTTGTCGATTAACTGTGTCTTGTTTGAGAATCTGCTGATGACGAATGAAATCTTTTTCCATTTGTTTTCGATCGTAAACACCTTTGACATTTGCTAACCGTTCGACAATACGAAGATTTTGTTCGAGAATCGGAATATAATTTAGAAGTAACTTTCGATGGTAATCGTAGACATGTCGATCACGTTGACGTTCTTGTTCGAGATTAATCGTCGGATATGAACTTGGCTCTTTAGCAATTTTAGCGAGACGTTCTAATTTCTGTCGATTTTCATAATAGATCCGATCGTCTTCTTGTTGTTTAACGATTTGTCGACGTTGTTGTTTCCATTGACGAAGATTGAGACGATCGGGTGGCAGATAGGAGAACGTTTTTCGTGGTGAATTCGAACGTGTACGTCGACGATTTGGTAAAAGACGATCGTCAGTTTTAACTGATACTCGATGAGGTTGTTGAGGCGAAATTGGTCGTTCAACGACGATAGGTTTAGGCGATTGACTTTCAGATCGCGTGTGTTTCGTCGAACTTGACGGGCTCGTTGGATGTTCGAGCGAAATTTCTGTTGAACTATTTTCATATGTTGGAAAAAGATTAGCGGACGAGTCATGTTTGAGATCCGTTGACATTGTTTGAACTCGTTTTAGCTACCTACGTTGATTTAACGAGGAGAAAAAAGAAGAAGAAAGGATTTCTTTCGCCGTATTACGAGAGATTCTGATAAGACGATGTAAAAGAAAAGAAAAACCGACGAGAGAAAATGATGAGCGTTGGCGAAATTCTTCTTTCTTTTTGTGTTATTGGCGTTAAAAAATGATGATGATGAAAATATCGTGTCTACACCATCGTTTTTTGCTTTTTTTTTCTTTAAATGAAATACGAGCTCGTTTCATTGTTTTGCCAGTGGAAGAGACAGAGAGAAAGAAAAAAAGAAAACATTGAAATAATCAAATGAGAAACAGACGTGTACACCAGCAGACAAAAGCGAGTTTTATCATCAATGATGGACTCAAGGACTTTTGTATCAAAGATTGATAGCATACTATGATTTCAAGGTTCAATCATTAACCTAAAGGATTTCTTAACGACTATCGATTAAACTGAGTACATTTGATATTCAATCATGACACAGATGAGCCATCGACAAGTACGTCAACCACCACTACCGTTTATCCGTCGCCAACAAGTAGCACCTCTTCCTCCACGACCGGTGATTCGCAAACGTCTTCCTCCACTCTCAGAAAATTTAAATAATATCTGTATAGTTCAACGTATTCAACGTTTTGGCATTGTGCAAGTCGATCCTCGAGCTTATCAAGCTCGTTATGGTACTTCACTGCTTGATTCATCGACGCTTATCGAACAAGCTCGTTCGTTTGGTCTTATCGAGGATATCGTAAGTGATCTGTTGACATAATCTTCTCGATCAATATTGTCTGTCTAGTCGCTTCCAGCTAGATACCTTCAATCGAACGACAAGGCTTTTATCGACATTTTTATTCTGTCATAAACATTAGTTTTTAATAAGAAGAATAAGAAGAATAATAATAAAAAAGGAATCTCTCGCTATTTTGTGTTGCTTTTGATATAGAAGAATAAATTACGTTTATAAGAAAAAAAAATGAAACGAGTCAAAAACTGCATTGTTTTGTCATGTACATAATAGTAAAAAAAAAGAAGAACGAAAAGGACAAAATTAGCCGATATTGCTCACACCACTATCAGCTGAATCACGTTTTCGTATGTACCAATCGGGTAATGTCGTCGAACGAGCTAATTGTATAGCTTCAAACCATAAATTTACATAGAAATTTAATTTTGTACCTGCATTTGTTAATTTCTCGTCTAATAAATCGTTCTTCTCGTAGAAGATTAAATGATTTGATTCGAGTATGAACACATGTGTTTTACTTGTTTCACGTAGAGTAAACGTTCGTGTATCATTATCCAATTGAATATCGACTAAATCGGATAGTTTAATTGCATGATTTTCAGCTTGATCAAGTTTACCACCGAATACATGCAAGTGAAAGTCTTCTTGCAACGAAATCCAAACGACTTCATTTCCACTTGTCATTCGAAAATCACCATAGAGAATCGTTCGTTCAATATCACGTGTTGGTTTAATTAAAGTTGCTGCATTTTTTGTTACGGCTATGCCTGTAAAATGTGTATAACAAGCATCACACACGCGAACTTCGTTCTCAGCTTTACAATATTCAAGTAGAATTCGTCGTTGTGAACAATTACTACAAACACATCGACCACACGAACGACAATGATGTCGTCGTGATGAAATAATCGAATTTTTAAAACGATTATTACAATGTTGACAACGTGTTACATCGTTGTCGTTGACCCAAGCAGGCGCACGTTCGCCTAATTGTTGTTCATCACGATTGCCACCACCAGTTTGTCGAACTAGAAGAACACACGCACAGAGCAAAAAAACAAAAAATGAAACTATCGTTCATGTTCGAAATTACTTTCAATGCCAGATTTTCGTTTATTATAAACATCGCAGGCTTGTTTGATTTTTTTCACCCATAGTTTCCGTTCGGATTCTTTATCAGCGAGAAATTCATAGGATTTCTCGACGGCATTGACACGAAATGGATAGTAAACAATCGACGGACTCGATGGGTCAGGATTTTGTATCATCGATGTTCGTGGACCAGTTTCATGATCAACAGTTATACCTCGCATCGATAATTCACGTTTAATTTCCAATTTTTTGCCGGATTCTTCATTACAAACAAGAATACAATCCGACCAAAGAATTAAATATCGCGGTGTTACATCGAGATACCGTCGAGGTGATTGTTTTTTAACAGGACCATGCCAAAGTAATTGTCTATCGCCTTTAATACATTCGAATTTATTATCTAAACGATCGCGTAAGTCGTATAATTGCGAAGGTGATATCGTGAGTTCTTCTTCACAACGTACGGCTATACGATCGAGTTCATCGTGTATCGCAAGCGTCTGTTTGTAATCGTCGGATTCTTTATCGGCATATTTCAAATAATTATCCATTAGAAGAATGTACCGAAGTAATCGTTGATTTGAACAGTTAAATTGCGCGAGTGGAAAGATATTTCCCAAATGAACTTGACATTTGAGCATAGCTTCGTTGATTAACGGATAATTTTTACATAATTCATCGATTTTGCCTTGAGTTGATGAATAGATGATGTAATAATTTTTATAGAGAACTTCAATCGGTTTGAAATTCTTCTCCAAGACTGTCCACATATTGCCGGCCACTTGTCCGGTGACGTATTTTTCAAATTCAGGCAAAAGTAGATCATGATGTAGATGATAGATTTGTTTGAAATTGCCGACTAATTGTTTGTATGTATCGTTGAATAATGTGAGAACATTTTCGTCTTTTTCACAAACAGATTTAACTTCTTCAGAAAGTTTGTACGAAAGAACATAGAGAACTTTCGTATAGGTTTGCTCAGTCGTGTAAACTTCTTCGAGACATTTACGTAATTTTGTTTTCTGCAAAAAAAAAACAAGTTCGAGATTGGAAAAAAAAACTTGGCGTGCACAAACCTTTATCGAATTGGCGTCGTTTTCTTCGTCAGTAAATGAAATATCTGATGAAATACTTGCACTTAGATTTTGATTCGATGACATACTCGAATCACCACCACCACCACCGCCCGTCATTTGCCCGAGTTTGTCTAATGATGGAAGTGAAACTGTATCGCAGAGTTGGGAATGAATGAATGTCTCAGAAGATGATGCTGATAGAGTCGAAGTTACAGGTGGAGGAATCACTGGACGAATGATTGGAAGCGAGGGTAATACTGATTGTTGAGTGGTAGGACGTGGAGCAGTAGGAGGAGGAGGACCAGCTGGTCGAGCGAAGTTTATTTTTTGATCGTTGAATAATGCACGTAACTAAAACAAAAACGAGAGAGAGTGAAATGGTATTTGTTATTCATATTGAATCTACCGATTGAACAGATTTCGGCTGTTCGGAATCGTCATTCGCTGGTTTTTCTGTCGTAATAGGTAACGGTGATGGCAATGGTGACGGTGAATTTTCTTGTTCCACATCTATAGAATTTGATTTCGGTTTTATAATAATCTTCGGCGGTGGTTCGGCGGACGATGTGTTAGTGTCCTGAGTTTTGATCTGTGCTAGTGATGTTCCCTTGTAGGTCGTCGTCAACTTATTTGCTAGTCCTAGAAATGCAAACGATTTTCTCGATTAAAAAAGGCAAGAAACAAGAATTTTTACTATCTGCAAATGCAGGATCATTTATTTGCAACGATTGCCTCGTTTTGGCCGTACGTATCGGTGGTGGTGGAGGTTTATTATCAGCGTTCGCTTTCGCTTCGAACATTTTTCGACGTTCTTTAATGCTAAGTGTCTCAGTCGATGGTTCAGGTTTGGTATCTCTATAAAGAAGATGCATGATTATCGTTGTTGTTATTGTTGTTATTTTCATACTTTTCAACATTGTCAAGTTCTCCATTGATCGAATTCGATTTTTTCTTCTGTGGCGAATGTAATGGATGTGAAGTTAATTCGGATGTCATGCATTTATATTTCGCCGTATCGTTATCATTTGGATCCATCAAAAAAACAAAACAAAAATATAAGTCAGCTCGTTTCTTTTATCGAAACAAATAAAAGAAGAAAAAAAAAGGAACATTATAAAAACGATGAATCATATCGATGATGACTCACCGTCAAGGATAAATCGAATCGATTGTAATTATACTCTGTTAGGAGAGAGAGAGGAAGAAAAAAATGGAAGAAATATTCGATGTCAAAAAGAAAAATGAAGCCAGATTGAGAACACAACTCTCGGCGGCATCTGATTCGACAAACGAAAAGGAGGCAAAAGGGAACTAGGTTAGACTTTTTATTCGTTCTATATTTTGCTTTTTACAAAGGCAAAAAAACAACAACAACAACAACACGAAGATTTCTTCTTCAATGAAATAACGAAAATGAATTTTGTTTATCTGCTGATATTTGATGTTGAATTTGTTCTCTCGTTTGTATTTGTCGAATACATTCCTCGTAATCATGAACTAATTGATGATATTTATCGTGTATAAATGTTGAATGATCATGTGACGGTTTCAATGATTGAGATAAATATTTACTAACAAGATTCGTTCCATTTGATTTATGTAGTACATGTTTGAGAAGTATCAAACCATAGTATAAAACATTTTCATAGCCTTGAGCTTGAACAATAAAAAATCGATCCAATAGAATGCCAATATAATGAATTTGTTCGACGGATTGCCGAACAAAATACACGAATTGATGAAGAAATGTTCGTTCAGTTGAGCCGCATTCGACTAGATCGTTGAGATAAGGTATTAACTGTCCAGCAAGCCAGAATTGTTTTTGATGATAAGTCTCAATAATAAATCGAAGAAAGATTTGACAAGCTAATCGATTATGTTGCATGTATTGAACAAATTCAGTTGGTGGAAGAAGAAGTTTAAGAATCGATGATGATGATGTATCTGTATTCAAACGATTTTCAACAATTAAACGAATTAAATACGGCAAATAATGTGTCAGTAATTTCGAGTCAATCGGATCGTAGAATGACATTGCACCATCGAGAACATCCCATGCATACAGACCCATATTGAGTAGTTTTAAAAGAAAATGTAGTTCTTTATTCGAACGAGGCAAGGGAATTTCATCGTCGACTTGTTTATGCAAGAGTAGAACACAGGATTTCGAAAGAATCGAAACAATATACGGATCAGTAAGAACGAATGGAATGTGTTTGTTAATAATCTCCGTGTCTCGACCGTGTGCATCGAGAAATTGTTCGATTTCTCGTTGTTTTTTTATATCTAATTTACGTTCTTTCAATGCTGCGTCTAATGTCCAAACGAAGATATGTATCGAGTCCGATTTTGATACGCTATTATTTTCAAGATCATGAAATGCCATCAGTAATAATAAACGAAGCGATGAATAATGTACAATTTTCTTTCGTTGATACAATTTCTGTAGACTTGTTCGAACGATTTCGTAGAGTTTGACATTCGTACCGATCATATGTACGAGTGATTGAATCGTTGTCGATGTTTGCCGACGTTGTTTAGGCAATTGAAGAAAATAATTGTGATCACATTGTAAAAGTTGCTCGTCAACATAAGTTAAATATTGTGCAATGATTGGTTGAAGTTCTTTTTGAAATAAATTCGAATTATCTATCCAAATCAAACGTTTGAGTTCAATGGGTGCACGTGAATAAATTTGTTCATGTTCAACAATATATTTCACATATTTATCAGGTATTTTCGGCATATGTTTAACGATTTCCATAACAATCGGTGTCACATGTGTGAGATTAATAACAGAAAAACTTTTCTCTAATAAAATTTCTAATTGTTCACGATCATTTCGTTGTGCTAATTCTTGAATACGTTTTATCAAACGATCTTTCATATCGTCGAGTACAGCTAAATGAAAATCTAATCGTTTAACACCTAATAAATCTAATAATGGTAGTGCCGGTTTAATCTGTGCAAGTGCAATGCCATTTTCATCTTGAATATCTTTTATAGCTCGAAATGGATCCTCACAATTGGTTAATGTTGTTTTAAGTTCTTCTTTGAAATTAATATTCATCTAGAAAAAGATCGATCATCTGAATTTGTATTTATTCAAACACGAATATTTCGTTTTCTTTTGTACATCAAAAACACACACGCACACACAGACAGACGCGATTGTCAGTTTAATAAATTACGTGTTGTTTGAATTTCGGGTTCGGTTTTAATCATTTGATCTTGATTTTGCGCGTAGATACTTGTCTGTTTCATTCGTTCGAGAAGACGAACTAAAATGTTTGTTTCGTTGATTTTATTTTTGAAAACGAAGGAAAATTGACGGTTTACTTTGAAATTCTAAAATTGCATTTTGATGTTTGAGATCTTCGATTGATTTTTTATGTGAATTATTTTTTGCTTTTAAATTTCGAATATAATCTGTCGATGATTTTAGTACATGAGCACGTGATGCCTAAACAACAACAAGAAGATCGATGCTCGAGAATTTCATTTTCTTATTGTTTTACTTTTTCTCCTTTCAAAACTGGAATGACATCCCGTAGATCATTGAAACTTCCTTTGATATGATCACGTCGTTTACGTTCTAAAGCATTGTGATGAGCTCGTTTTTCGGCTTGATTTTGCGTGCTCATCATCATTTCCATATCGTCGATTTCGATTTGATCCGAAGAAGACATCGAAGAAGCAGAAGAAGAAGAAGGAAAAAACAGTCACACTAAACACAACGCATGCGAATGACTCATTGATATTTGGCTGTCAAATAAAAACATTGATTGTGACCTCTATCGAACGGATTTGTTCGAATGCAATCGAAATGAATTCATCGAGAAAAAATCCCATTGAAATAAAATAAAAACAATCGACGTGTTTTTTCATCGTTTATTTTCGAAAGTCAATTTCGACCAATACACTCGTCATCACATGTAGATTGTATATATCTACCTGTCTGCTGTGTTTTTTCTTGCACAACCTTGTTCGAACGAAGGAAAAAAAAACGATACATATTTCTGTTTTTTCTTTTGAAGATTGATATATAATGTCGAGAAAATTTTGTAATTCATTTGAATCAGCATGCGGATGAATCAACAATATCAACAACGACAAAATGGCTTTTCAGCCAGACAAAAACATCATCACCATCATCAACAGCAACAACAATCAGCGACTAAACAAGAATTCAAACCGATTGCGATTTTAAAACGTGGTGAACCATCGAGTACGCCCATTGTTCATAAACAAGAAACTCAAGCGAAAGAAAACATTTCAGCAAATGGACAACAAACAAAATCAACAAATCCAAAAGTAAGAAAATAATCAACAAAATAAATAAATACGTATAACTTTCTCATTTCTCCTAGCAAATCGCTATTCAACAACCAACAACAGTTCCAATTATTCTATCAAAAACACCAGTCAATGCATCATCACCGATTTCCCATAGTCCATCAGTATCCACATCAATTCCAACACCAGTAGCACCTTCAACTACTCCACTTCCTGTACCACCTCCACCACCATCATCATCTTCTCAAACAGCAACAGCACAAGTAGCAAATCAATCAGTCAACTCATCAACACCAGTCGTTCCTCCGATCAATCCTCGTCCAACAGGACCCATTAATCTAACTCGTTCGACATCAACGCTTGCTGCACCTTTACTAACAGCAGCTAAACATGATCAACATATTCAATCGATAAATTCACGTTTATTTTCATCAACAACAACAATGAAATCATCGGTTAAACTCATCGATGAAACGTTGACTTGGTGTGAAAACGGTCAATTGAACAGTTGTCTTCAAGATTCCGATGGTTTCGTCGTTATCGGCGCTATCGGTCGAGAGAAAGTCGGCAAATCAACATTACTCTCTCTCCTCGGTGGCAATCAATTCATCGACGAAGATCGTCTCATGATCTTTCCAGCGGCATCATCAAATTCGCATAAAATCACACGTGGCATCGACGTTTACGTTACCAATGAACAAACGATTCTACTCGATACACAACCATTACTAAGTTCTCAATTACATCAACAACAACAACAACAACAACAGCAAATAGCATCGACACCACATTTTTGGCAACAACAAATCGATCCTCGAAATATGTTCATCGACAATATACTCGAATTGCAAACATTAGAAATAATTGCGTTTATTCTTGCCGTTTGTCATATTGTTCTTATTATCGAAGATCAATTTGCTGATCCGTATCTCTATCGGTTATTACAACTGGCTGAAATCTTACGACCCGTTCTTAAACGTAATTCAAATGAAATTCTTCGCACACATTCACCACATATTGTTTTTATTGTTAATAAATGTACGAATTATATTTCACCTCAAGAACGTTTACTTATTAAACGTTCGTTAGTACAGATGATGATGGATACGCATTTTCGTATTTATTCATCGTTAAAACAAGCAAATAAAATACAAATTCAAACGAATTTAAAAAATATCGTCGAAGATTTTAAACAACAAGAATTAAATGAAAATTTATTAATTAAATTATTAGAACAAATGAAAATTCAGGATGAATTAGACAAAGTAAACAAAAACAAACATCCGTTTTGTAATGTTTTTCCTCGTGTTTGTTTTTTTCGAAGGAAATTGATTTTTCAAATGAAACCGAGGAAAATCTCGACGAGAAAGGTTCGATTCAAACAAGATAATTATTCGTGAATTTAATTTCTTTTTCGTCTAGAAATCAATTACGATTATGTCAATGCAATTTTTATTCCACGTCGAGACTTTCGTGATTCTCATTCGTCTCATTGGCAAACGCGTTTTCTTGGCTTTTCAAATGCTGATTCAATTGTTCGACAACTTCGACAACAATTACTTGCCATTGATCGGCCACACATGGAACAATGTCAAACTCAACGTGCCTGGCTCGTTCACGCATCACGTGTTTGGGATTTAATAACTAAATCGACTCAAGTAAAGCACTTGACATATTTATCAACATATTTTTCTCATTCTCTCTCTCTCGCGTTTCAGTTAGCTGAATTTAGTCGTTTGTTAACATGAGATTGAACATGTCTGTCAATGAATGACAAAATTCTGGCACGAGCAATATTCAAATGGGCAAATGATCGTTGACCGAGCAGCTAACTTAAATTCAAAAATTCAAAAAAAAACAATTCATTCTCTATTCATATATTTCTCGTTTGTGTTAGTGCACGACGAGTAACAAATATGATGGTAATTAGAGATTACTTCAATGACCTTTTTCGTTGATACACAACAAAAACAAATGATCAATTGAGATATTAACGATAAATGCTAGGCTGGTCATTACTTTCTTTGCTCTTCTTGAAAACCAAAAAAAAAATTTTTTTTTCTTCTTCTTCTCTTTTCTTTTTTTTTCCCCATTATATATTTGCCTTTATTAAAAAAAATAAGAATACAAGGAAATTCACTTTTTTTATTATTAACTAACACACATTTCTGTCTTTACTTCTCTTTTGTTCTCTTTCTTTATGTTTATGCTCGGTTTGTTTATTTGATCTAATAAAGCAACAAAAAAAAGCAAATATGAAACTATTTCCAATAATAAGATGAGAGAAGATATGTGATGTTAAATGTCAACCATTCGTCATAGAGCTTTATTGGATGAGATGATTCTAACATTTAGCATCGTTTCGTTTTCATTCGAACTTCGTAATTATTTATCCCACATGGTGGTGGTGCACAAAAAAAAGAAATTATCTCCGATACGAAGAAAACTAACGAACGGAACATATCGAAATATTTACTTATAAATAAATAATAGTTCGATGAATTGAAGTTTGCTGTTTTCTTTTTTTTTGTTAATAATTAATTAATTTACCATACTTTCTTGTGCCTATCGGTTTCCGTTTTTCCTTTCTATCCTATGCATAACTAATGAGTTCATCTTTATTAAAACTCCTCGAACGCATCCGAATTATTAAAAAGAAACGGGAAGAAGAAGAGAAAAAAAACACGACTAAATTTCTCGAGCATGATAACTACCATTTCTTTCTTTTTTTGACAGACATCTTTTCTCTCCCTATTTTTTTTTGCTTGTCTAAAGTCGATTATCTATCGACACTCAATGCCAACAAATTTATCTATCGAAAGCCGAGTTTTTTTTTGTTTTGTTCTTGTTACATTATTATTTTGTCTCGTTATCAAAGGTACAACAATTGCCAATAAAGACGAAGTATCCACCCCCGAACATACTACTTTATAATATAAACAGACGGTTCTGTTTGTTGAATGAAATCTAATCAGTAGGAAAACAACATTGGTTTTTCTCTCTCTCTCTTGGGTCTTCTTTTTTTTTCGACCAAAAACAATCTTTTATTAAACAATTCTGAAAAGAATTATCAACAGGTGAGCGTACCCAAAATTTGTTCTATAAATATACATTTAGTCTCAGTTCGTTTATTAACGATCGATTAGTCAAACAAGAGACAAGATGTGTATGTGTGTGCGTATGTTTTCGGGGAAATGTAAAGCGAACTATCTGTCGATGTCAATCAGAAAACGAAGAACGAAGATCAGAATAACTAATTGAAAAGAATGACAGCATATTCGAAGACATATAAGCTCGATAATTGTAGAGGACAAAAAACGATTTTGCGTTGTTAGATACACATGTCTTTGTGTTTTGGTGTCCTTGTGTTGACAATCACATTGTATTTTAAGACAAAAATCTATTCTTCGTAAAAAAACAAGTCATCGAGAAAAAAAACTCTGACGTTGATTGAATTTCCGTTGATAATAGCACAAAAAGGGCCAGGCTAACAACAGGTAATTGGTCTTCTGCTTTAAAAATCAAGCAAGTGACAGAAATGAAATTACGTTTATATCCTTTCTGCATCTCCTCCGCACTTTTCTCTCTCTCTCTCTCTTAACTCATAAATGGTATTTAACTGCGTATGACAAGTTTTTTTTTTCTTTTTGTTTCGCCAATCAATCGTCACTCCTCTTAATGAACATTAGTTTTTTTTTTCTTCTTTTTCCCTTATTCTGTCCTGTTTCCTTCTTTCTTTCTTTCTGTCTCTATCTTCTTTTTTTCTTTCCCTAATACACACGCATATATACACTAAAGCACGGTTGATTATTCTTTTAGACGTTAGAAGTTCTTCTTTTTCTTCTCCCTCTCCCTCTCCCTCTCTTTATGTCGACGCGTCGCCTCAAGTCTCTGTATTTCTCCTTCACCCTATTGTCGCATTTACTAGCAAAGTACTACTTAAACAAGCCGATTGTTCGTTTATTCATTCCTACTCGGAAATCGTATAGTTTATTGGCAAACTTCACTGATGTATATACATAGAAGACAACAGAGAGAACGAAAAAACAATATTTCAATAGAATATTGAACAATAATTTTCTTTTTTCTCTGTTATTTATTTATTTATTATCAATTAAATATTATCTGATCAAACGAGTTAATATATCATCGATATTTTCCTTGTCGTAGTTTGACATTAAACGGAAATCGACGAGAGAACTAAGAATTCTTTATGAATTTGTTCAACAAATTATTTAGTCGATTTTTCTCTTCTTCTACAATTGCAGATTGATTACTATTCAAATTTTTAATCAATTGAAAAGACTCGGTACTTTTATTAGACAAGTAAGTTGTTTCCAAAAATTGCATTAAAACTTCTCATTCCCTTTTCGCTAACAAATCCATGGCTTACTCTTTTGCCATTGTAATGTTTCCTTTTTTTTTATTTGATGTGAAAAATTGAGAAAATACTGACATATTGCGTTCGTGATAATCACAAATGAGAAACTGTTGTTCAATCAGACGCTCGTGCAATTGCAATTTAATCAATATTTATTTAACAGTTCGTCAGATTTCTTTTTTTCCTCTTCTGTCTCGCAGTACTTTTTTTTAATAGCCTTATTACCCCCGATGTTGATCTTCGTTTTGATGATAATTCGTGCCTATCTATCTCGATTACTAAATCAAGCAATAAAAATCTTCTCAAATTGGCTCTTGTGCCTTTTTTCCTCCATTTTTGACGGTCTACCTGAAGGGCTTAAAAAAGCAAATCGACACAAATCTTGATAGGCTGACTTTCTATCTTTTTTTCTTTGACAGAAATAAATACACACATGTTTACTTGATTATCATCTTATCGTTAGAACTCGATGTGTACGCCTATTGGCAACGAACAAATTTGCAAATATCTACAGAGTAGAAGAAGATCGTTTGTTTGCTTTGTTAAGGTCTCGTTATGTATCAGCTTGTCATTTGAATACACAAGCCTATGATTTGTTTTTCGAATTCGATTGGATATTTTTGACATTGACAATAGATGACATAATATTTATACTCAAAATATCAAGTATGTCGAAATTCTATGCTTGAAAGAAACGACAAATAGATAATGATCATTTGCACTGGCTGATCGATTTAAGCGTATCTTTATTTGATTGATACATATATTTAATAAACGACAAGTGAGTGTTGTGAATTAATTCGATAGAAAGCAAAACAAAAGAAATATAATAGATTTTTCAATTAATAATAAAGGAAAGAAACAGAAAAGAAATTCCCATATGAGTTATTAGACAAAGCAAAAACGAAGAAAATAAGAGAAATGAATGCATTTTTCAATGTCAAATAGGATAAAAAATAGAAATGAGGAATAAATCTTTATATTTTCTAGTGCTTCGATATACAACATCATCAAACTGTCGTTGTCATTGTATAGTTACTTCCGTTGTTGTGGTTGTTGTTGTCGTCGTCGTCAACTTATTATTATCGTTCGTTCATCATGTTTAAGATCAAAAGAAAGATTCAACAACCACCACCATCAACAGCAGCAGTCATATCCTCTTCAAATAGTATTCATCGAACAAATCTACTCGTTTCGTCATCCTCATCAGCCTGTTCAAATCGTTATTACAATTCTAGTACTCATTCACATCCGAATGTTTCAATCTCATCTTCAACATCCGTTTCTCCTCAATGTCATAAACATAAAAAACCGTCTTCTTCTCATTATCAACAACAACAGCAACAGCAACAGCAGCAGCAGCAGCAGCGCCAGCAACAACAATCACGACGATCGAATCATTCAACCAAACATTTTCTCGGCTATTTTCGTTGTTGCTGTTCTCATTTATGTTCGTGCACATGTGAATGTAGCATTCCATCGAATATACATAATAATGAACAAAATTCATCGAAATTTAATCGACAAAATTGCGCAAGTATATCATCGATTACTTCCTCCTATTATCGTCGTTAATTCATCCATTGATTTTCTCCTTTCCACTGAACATTTTTCTCGTTCATTGACACAAACCTGTTGTTCATTGACATTATCTCAACGAGATCGTTTCCTTCCAAAATTCGCCTTTACTTGTTTCATTTTCATTTTTCTTCTTCCATTAACAATGTCATCATCAGCAGCTGTATCAACGCCAACACAATTGACAACATCCAATCGACAAGTGGTTCTATTGTTCGATGATTGGAATTCATCGACAATACGTTCACTTCTCATTCGTAAACCTCAATGGCACGCTGGATGTTGTATCAAATCGAAGAAAGCCAGTCTTGCCGTTTGTGATATTTCATCATTGAATTCAACATTGAATGTGCTCGAATCGAATATTTTCATTGAAATGTCAGCGAAAATCGATTTTCTTAATAATGAAACATTGTTCTGTGAACGTTACGAAAAATTTCGTCATTTATCATCAAAACCATTGGCAACATTTACTTATACGATCTTTGTCGTTGGCATTCTGTTAAATACATTTGTTTTTCTTGTTCTCATGTGTGGATCATTGAGACGGTCAACATCGTTCGTTCTATTTCTTGCATTAACATGTTTCGATCTGTTAAGTTTAGCATCAAGTCTATTCTCGTCCTTATTTCGTACAGTTATGACATCTTTAAGTACTTCACCATTATTCTGTAAACTTTTTAGTATATTTTTCTTATATTTTCGTCAATGTTCATCATCAACATTATTATTAATTGCTATCGAACGTTGTATTGTCATTAAATATCCATTTTGTCGGCATACATTCAATAAATTTCGTTTGCCATTATTAGGTTCAATTATGCTTATATTTGTTCTTCCGATTCCATTTGATTTTACTTTTTATACAACTGGATTAATACATTGTGAAGCAGTTGACACTCCTCAAGCTGATCATTATCAAATTTTTCGTGGTTTTTTTACTGTTTTTTCCTATGCGATCCTGCCGTTCATTGGCATATCGATAAGTAATCTTTTAATTATTATCGAATTGAGAAAATCACGGCAGCGTTTTCAAACCAAAGATCACAACGGAACAATGAGACGTTTTTCAACGAAGTAGAAACATTTCGATTTCTTAAATATTTTTTTCATAAATATTTTTGTTTTTACAGTGTCGTTGATAAACGTGGTACAACAGTGATGTTACTCGTTGCATCCATTGCTTTTCTTATCCTTCTCGGTCCATTTTATATTCATTGGTGTTTGACATATATGTTTTCCAATTATCCTCAATGTCAATTTACACGAAATCTATATGAAAATGTTCAAGTTTGCATGGGTGTTTTTCATCCCTATTTAACTGTTATCGAAAAAGGTATGCGTGAATCGAATCATGCAATTAATTTTCTTCTCTATTGGGCAACATCAACACGTTTTCGAATGGATTTCAAACGTCTTTGGCGTTTGTTATTTATACGTACAATTGGTGTAACGATTTTATTTTGCTATCGAAAAATTTGTTTCTGTTGTTTCGATGAACCGTCGTGTCTTGTTTCACTCGAAAGACATGTTTCAGAAATAACAGATTTCGATTCATCCTACGAATCCAATCGGAAAAATCATGCAGCTTATAAAACATCACATTATTATTCGAATTTTGAACGTCGACGACAACATCAACTTGTTCAAGCAACATTACTCAATAGTTCATTGGGCACCGATGCAAATCTAACGCCTGCAACATCACTTCATACATTAACAGCAAACACGGCAAAGACTGTACGAATGTTAACATTAAATCCACACGATCCACTCATGCGTCAATTGGAGAATAAACGGCAAGCTGCACGTTTGTCGAAACATCTTTCGACATCGGGAGGTTTTTAAGATTTTTTTTTCTTCGTTTGCTTTAATCATATTCTTTTATGTTTTGTTTCTGTGACATTTTCAAATAAATATACATATATACATATACATACATGCATATTGATCGTGATTAGTTAACGTAAATCAATGATACACGGAAACAAATCGATCATTATATGTGTGCATCCAAATGAACCTATTCAGTTGAGAGGGAAAAGTTTGACGTTTTTGTCATCATTAGAATGATTTTTCGAACAATTTCATTATTCGATATTGAAAAAATTTTTATCAACAACATTCAAATATCTTTCATCTCAATCAAAATCAAACATTACTATCATTAGCAAATCAATCATTTGTTCAATTTTCGTTCGAACTTATTTATCATATCGATGAATTCGATCTTCTACCACTCCCATTACTATTTCAATGTTCGTCAACTGAACAAATCTATACATCCGATGATTGTCAATTAACTATTGGCAATATTCTCATGTAAGAGACACTGCTCACAGGCTAGATAAATATAAACATTTTTTGTTCTCAAGTCGGATAGTTCAAAACGATTAAATGAATCAACACGTTTGAGTACAATTGCACTTGATTTTCATCAATATTCATCTTGTAATATTCGTGGGGCATTTTTTTAAACAATCAATGATTACATTAGAAAATCTTTCGATTACAACCAAATTCTATCTTGATAATCGATTTGTCATTTTTTCTCCTTGCTAGTTTATTGAGAATTTCATTCGTAATCATAATTATTCTTATGATTTGTTTGGTGAAATTTTATAGACATCGATGACCATGACCTAAGCAATTACGTCTTATCGCCATCTGTTGCAGGCTGATCTTGTCAAAAAGGAGCGAGAAAAAAAAAGATCGAATTTAGTTTTTTCTTTTTAAATTTCAAGTAGTTTTGTGTCATAATTGTTTCTTATTATTCAATAAAATATATACAAAATGAAACATTATTCAATTGATCAAGGTCAATAGTGTATGTTTGATAATCAAATCGGTTAAATTATAGATTCAAAAAGTTCAAACATTGAATGTTATAATAGAAGTGCATACAAATTCGACATTTATCGACTACAATATAGTAAAGCAAAGCAAATAGATAGATATATTGATCTTTTCGAAAGACAACATCATGAATGAATTGACTCTCGATGAGAAGTCAGCAGGCATGTAGAGAAAAGAAATTTGCCAATGAACGTTATCTCCACAAGAGAAACCACTCTACACACACACACACACACAAAGATAGACATTAATGATCTTATCAATCGTCACGTCGACTCGATTTCCGTTCGTTCTTCGTTATAGATGATTAGAATTGATCATATTTTGACAAGTCTATGTTGTCCTATTGAAACTCGTCTTATTTTCCCTCTCTCTCTTTATGCTTGGAATACTATATCATAGAGATAACATTGTTACTAAGAACATTTCTGACAGACTTGATCATGTCAACAACAATTGTGCTCCTATACAGCTAAGGCTTATTGATGTTCGGTTCGTTCTTGCATTTTGATAATTGAGAAAAATGCAAATCAATATATTCTCTAGTTGAAAGCAGCTCATCGTCATCAATGATGATGATGATAATGATGTGTTAGAATACCAAACAAAAAAAAAGAAAGCAAACTACTTCAATCGAACTATTAAATACAATGCCGATGAGTTAACCTTCGCTGTTGGGATGCTACTTTTTTTTCTATTATCTTATGATAAAGAACGTGTGTAACCATGCATTGATGTATGGCTAATCAAGAACATATTTATACATACATATAAGCCCTATGATATGACCGAGTCGATCGATACTATGACAAGTATAGAGCAATTGCTCTCTCAGCCTTTCTCTCTATTTCAAATCAACAGATGCCATTTAGATGAGTGGTTATGGCCATATTTGTATTTCTATGTATGTATATATATTATATGCGATCGGCGTCGACATGTATTCTTTCCGTTACAGAATCGTCAATAATATGAGAATGAAATTTAACGAGCAATACCTCTTAACCATGTATATACGTATATATATATAATTTTACCGCTTTCTTTACGTTCGTTCTCTCAAATTTTTTTTTAATATTCTCGACGTACGAGATCAGACAAGTAGTGATTGTAAAGCATTTGGAGTACGTATGTATATGCTGAACGAGCAAAAGAAAAGGAGATCCAGAGATTTTTTTCTCTCTTCTGTTCTCTTTTCTTTTCTTCTCCTCGATTTTTTTAGAGAGAGAGAGAGACAGAGAGAGAGAGACAGAGAAAGAAGCAAGTACAAGATAATATTTCGATTCTTATCACTTTTATTCTTGCCAATCTATTCTATCTCATTTAACTAACATATATACAATGTGTGCTTGCCTTATGTTCTCTCTCATCTTTGGGACGATTTAGATTGTCGACAAAGTGCCAAGAATAACAATAATAATAATCTTGTCAATTTGGACTCGTCGAGAATTGATCTGTCAAGACGGCAGACATAGGAAATAAACAGAAAATTATGTCAAGAATTACATTCATTTGGTAAGAAGATATTAAAACGACTTCGATTTCATGCTTAACTAAAAGAAAGATGATTTCATCTAATTATATTTTAATAACGTTGTTTTTTCTTCGTCATCTCGATTTTACACCATCTATTGTGTTACTCATCTTTTTTCTTCACGTTTAGATTCACAATATGCATATGATGATTTGTCATTTCAAATGCCGACAATGAATGATTATGACCGACGTTTTCAACGATCATTACAAAAGTTAACTGTCCCATCATGGTATGCCGATTCAAATCATTCGACAAGTAGTAGACAATCGCTTGTTTCAACAACACCGTCACTTCCATGGAAAAATCAAACTCTCGACGTTGAACGAACACCTGAAATCGTTCATGTACGTCGTCCATTTAGTTATCGTTCATGTCGTTCATCATTAGCAGCATCGCCTTCACCCTCGATTCATTCTTGGCATCCGAATCATCTCAATGACGGAATGAATTTATCACTTTTTGGTCCCTCGAGATCATCATCATCGGCAGCTGCTCGACGCAATCAAAAATACGAAAAAGGTATTGATCGCGTCACGAAATCAAGCCGATGGTACAAACCAACGACATTCGTAAGCAATAGCAATAATGCATTGACAAAAGATCAAACAAGTAAGAGAACGAATTCAGTCGATCTTTTATTCGAAACCATTGAAGTCATTCGTTTGGTTTAATTTGATGATGATGATTAAAGTAAAAATAATGAGACTAAGAAAAACATTCGTTTTTTTTTCAAAAAAAAAAAGAAAATCTACGGTTTCGTTGTGGTTTAAAATCAATCGATAGGGCCTACGCAAACACCAAAGTTTTGTTTTTTTTCGCGAATAGATTATTGACCTTCAAGATTGACAGTTATGGATAACTTCATCGAATGCTCTTTTCTCCTTCTCTCTCTCATTATATTCAATGAATAAACGAACGGACCAACATAGACAAATCAGTCTCTTAACAATTAAAAAAAAAACTTTTAGTCAGTTTCTCTTCCTATGGTATCAATCAAAGCAGATGGCTTCATCTCTTAATAACGAAGCAATAAACAAGCCCATGCGTCAGCCGCATTCTTTCGTCAACAAGAAAAGAAAATGTGCACATTTTCTTCTTTTTTTTTCTTCTGTTGTTTTTCAAGGACTATTGAATGATCAAGTGTAATATATTGTTTGTCGTCTTTTTTTTTCTTTCTAGTTATTGAAAAACGAAATAACTTTTATGATACGCCGAAAATTAGTTGCAATCATGTTGACGAGATTAAGTCCGATATAATGGTAAACGAAAAGGTTCGAATCGAAAATTAATTGTCTTTCTCTTCTAGCAACAAGAAATGCCCATTGAATCTTCGTTAATGCCGTTAGCAAAGTAAAATAATCGATAAATAATTGAATTGATTAGTTTTTCTTTGTATTCCAGTCAAACTGACGAGACATTAGACGAACTTGAGCGTACAGCCAATGATCTTGTTGAATCGATTCTAAGCGAAATTTTAACATATAAAACTCTCGAAGAAATCGACGATCAAAATACGGGCGTACGTGAATTAACTGACGATGAAACAAGTTTGAGAGAATTAGATGAAAATGATATGAATAATACCGATGAATTTATTCTCTTTGCAACTCAATCGGATGAACCACAAATCAATCAAAATAAATTATACACATTCACTAAAATTCATGAACAAGTACGTCCGAGATAAAAAAAGCACAACTGAATTTGAGTCCTGCAATTTCACATTCCGATTCTAGTTAAAAAAATGATAACATTTGAAGTCTCTTTTTTTTCTTTTGCTACAAATGGTAAGTAATCTTTCGATAAACAATCAGATATCTATTTGCTTTTTGTCTTGTCATCGTATACGTGCGCGTGCTATGCCATATGCATAGAACCCAAGGATGAATTTATTAAGAACTAATGGATAGAAATTGAATATAAATTCGTCGAGCTTTTCTTTGTTTCCTAAGAGTCCTATTTCAAGGCTGTCGATGTTGTTTAAAAAAAGAATTCGTCGTTTTGTTACCAAAGAACAATTCAAGGACAATAGAAAACTAAACACGTATTTGTTATTTTGCGTAGAATCTGTCGAACGATGTTGAAACAACAAATACATCTACCGAACAAATCATTTTTACATCTCCGATCTATCAGAAAGATAATCATCAAACGAACGAATTTACTAATATTAAATGTCCTTCGTCCGAAGGTGTCAATGAAGAAACAGCTCGAATAGGAAGACTTTTATTAAATCAAATACCAATATCTTTATTTGAAAATCTACGTCATCTGTATGTTTAAATAAAATTTTAATACGAGATAAAAAAAAAACGATTTTTTTTTCGTTAAAGTTCAACAAATCGAACAAGACCTATTCAATTCGAACAAAATGATTATTACAAATCACCGACTATCAACGAATGTGATGAAGGTAAACATATTTTGATGTTATTTTGTTTTTCTTATCATTTGAAATTTAGATATTATTTCCGATAACGCTCATCCTGACTCAGCCTATTCGAGTAACCAAGAACGTATTCATCTTGCTCAATCGATCTACGAACCGTTATCCGAATGTTATTCAGGATATTCGTATGTTCAAAGTGATTTTCTTCCAACAAATCTTTCGTCAATTCAAACAACAACAACAACAACAACCGATGAAGCTTATGAATCCGAACCGACAACAATGTGCTCGTCAATTGCCACGACAACACATGTTCATCCTGATCTCGAACATGAATTCGAATATCCTTCACCGCCACCACCTGTGCCCGATCGACGTTTGAAACCGAGTCATCTAAGACCTCGATTGACTAAACAAGAAAATTTTGAAACGACCGAGTACAGTGTCGTTCACAAAACGAAACCCGTACAAAATCTATTGAATTCAACATGTCACGAACCGGTATCGCCATCGACACGATCGATGAGTAGCCGACATTATTGCGGTTCGATACCGGTTGCAAACGAAATCATACAATCGACAAAACTCGAAAGCAATCAACAGCATAAGGACAAGAATAAAGAGAAACGACATGGACGAACATTGAATTGTCTGCATCCATCGACAACCGATGAATATAAAATCAAATCGAGAAAACAAAAGAATAAAAACGATTTCGATGAAGCTACAAACGGACTCGCTATTCGTCTTCCAGCACCGCATG
>Ga0209915_1000926_pt1 | contig 51631 bp, 60 predicted proteins | sample ThiBiot_750_plan_FD_183952 | JGI IMG/M metagenome (GOLD analysis project Ga0209915, IMG submission 183952) | Wastewater bioreactor microbial communities from Cape Town, South Africa - Thiocy_cont_750_plan (SPAdes) | ecosystem: Engineered > Bioreactor > Thiocyanate-remediating > Anaerobic-Aerobic... | reverse complement strand
TTGTGTCCGTAAAGATTTATTCACGAATCGATAGAGAAATGATTCGCGTGTGTACCACCAGATCGCTTGATTCGGTGAATAAGCTCGTTCAAATTCATCGACACCCATTTGATAATTTGTTCTACACAATGAAATCAATTCTTCTCGATCATTTAACGTCGATTTTAAATGACGAAGTAAATCAATTAATAAATGAAAATGAAGAAATTCTCCATTTAATTTCGTCGTTGAATATTCATTATTTTCATCGACATCATAAACTTGTATTGCTAAAGGTTCCTGCGCTTGCATGAAAATGTCAAAACATAAGTTTAATAAAAAAAAACGGAAGAAATCAATCACACTGAGTCAATCATTCAATAAGGATTTTATTTTTCTCGAAAAAGAAACGAAGAAGAAACAGCACGATTTAGTTTCTTTTTCTATTTGAATTTGATTTACCAACGTGGACGTGGATTATGATGTAAATAGACATAGTTCGAACGATCATGTCGAAGTTCGCATCGACGACCACGATAACCATTACCACAGAAGCAATAAGGTTCACCATAAGCATTAGCACATCGAGCACCATTGTAACACCTGAATCAAAAATACAAAATTCAATGATTTCAACAAAAAAAAACGAAAGGTAATTTATTTACCAATTTGAGTCACATGTCGAACGGCAACTGCTTGCACAGTTAGCTCCATAGGTACCACTTGGACAGATACAAACAGCTTGATTTGTTAGTTGATTAACAACGCATGTACCATTGTTTCGACATGGATTGTTTAGTACACAAGGATTATTTGCTATATTCGTTGTTGGACAATCGGGATTAGCAATGACATTAGTTGGACAAACACAAATATAGAGTGCAGGATTTTGATTTGTTGGTACACATGTTGCACCCGCTGGACAATTGGCGTTTGCACATTGATTTGGTATGACGACTGGTGCTTGTGTTGTTGTTGTTACGGCTGTTTGACTGTCACATTCAGCTGCACTTGGTTTCAATGAAAAGTCCGAACAAAGACACATGAATAATTCATTCGTTTGAACACATGAATATGAACCACACGTAGCAAGAGCTGCCGGTGTACATTGATTTTGACCGAAAAGACTCGGTACTTGTGCAAGTAAAACAATCGAAATAAGAATCGAATTCATTCTTTCGTTAGCAATAGTCAATTTCGTTTTCGAACAACGACTTTTATACCGTTGCAGATATTAATCACATTTAATTCGTTTGTTATCTGATACGACTAGCAGATTAATTCCGAGAGAAAAAAGGACATTATTGGTGCACTCTTATCTGCTGTTTATATCATGGAAGTCGTAGGTGTATATTCAGCGTTTTTTTCTAATTATATCGAGTCATTAATGCGTGTATATTTTTATTCTAACAAGTCAAGTCATGTTCAACTGATAACAAGATAAATTTATTTCCGTTTAGGCATGACATTTGATTTCATTAATAATTTAGCACGAAGAGTATGGTTGTTGTTGTTGTTTTTTTTTATTTTCTTTAACTTATATACTAAGAAAATTCCATTCACTTTCATCAATCGCGTTGGAATCATATCTCCTATGTTTGACATGAATATAACTCGAATAATCTACATACAAAAAAAAGAGAGAGAGAGAGAACGAAAGAAAGAAAGAAATGAATGAATGAATAAACGTGAAGAGCACGAAGAAAAAAAAAATGAAATGACAATAGACAATGACGACAAATCACATATATACCTTTGGTCATCATTACGCACAAAACGTTGTCTGTCCGTTTGTTTGTTTGTGTTTGTAATTCATCTCAGACGTACAACGAAAGAAAGTATATCAATACAAGTTTATAACAAAAGAAGATCAAAAGACCGGTATAGGTAAAAACAAAAAGAGAAAGAAAGAAAGAAAGAAAGAGAGAGTATATATTCACAAGTTATGAATGTGTGATACTTCGTAAGAATCAAGAGAAAGAATATTTATATGTGTGTATATATATAGTATGTATAGTTATGTACATCAATGAAAAATATCATATTTTCGATGCCTAACTACGTTTTGATGCTTCGAGCAAGAACGAGAACAGAAGAGAGAGAGAGAGAAAAAAAATGGCACAAAAATGGCAACGAACGAGAGAACGATGAAGATATTTATATATATATATATGTATAAATATATACAATGGAACAAGACTATAACAAATATCTATATTGTCGGAGTGCGCATAGCGAAGAAAGAATTTGAGACTTAACGGCTCAAATTTGATTGAATTCATCTTCTGTGTATACAAGTGTACAACCCAGATTTGAACTGCGTTTAACACATCACGACTGCCCTGATGTTAACAAGAAATAAACGAAAAATGAAATAAGAAACGAAATAACAATACTGAAAGTCAGATCGAAATAATGCGTAGAACGGACAAACAAACAATAAAGAAAGAGAAGAGAGAGAGAGAGAGAGTTAAATGATCACTGGGTAAGATAAAGTATCCTATCCTACTCAAAGGTCTAAAGAATAGTTATTCTAATAATAATAGATTGTAAAGAGGAAAAAGAAAAGAGAGAGAGAAAGATAGTTGTGATATAAAAGTAAAACAAATAAACAAAAGATGTTTTGACAAATGATTACACACTTCGTTATCTACCAAACTCGTTCAGGACGAATAAGACGATGTTCGGATCTGCGCGTTGCCGTTCGACGACAGTCAGCAGATGAACTTCGAACTTGTTGTTGATGTTGTTGAGGTATGCGATGCATAACAAATGCCGGCCCAGGCCCGTACACAAAGTTAGCTGGCGGCGTACTTTGATTCGGATAGAGAAATGCAGATGGTGTTGGTGCAGCAGCAGGATGAGGATACCAATGAACAGGATAGATTAATGTTTGTTGATTGTAAAAGCGAAGATCAGTATCTGTATGAGCTCGATGATGAATCGGTAAATTCACAGGTGGATTTGGAAGCACAAGAAAAGGTGCAGGAAGAGGCGGAAGAGGAGTCTGAGGAGGAGGTGATGATGATGATGATGTTGGTGGTGGTGGTGGAACAGGAGGCAATGATGTTTGAGTGAGATTTTCATTCGATATTGCTGGATTATCTGCAGGATCTAAGTAAAATTGTGGAACAACGGGAATTTTCGGACGATGAATAACAGTTTTATAACTACAAGCTAATAGGTCTTCTTCATCGCCCGATGTCATTGTAGCACTTGATAATCGTCGACGTAAATTATCGAAATTTTCATTATCATCATTAGTTGTTGTTTGTTGTTTTTTCTTTTTTTTCATTCGTCGTTTGAAAATTCTTGTTACACTCGAATCCGATTCATTGAAATCATCATCATCATAATCTGCATCATCGTCATCGTCATCGCCACAAATATCTATTGCCTTGTGTGATAATGGTTGTTGACGTTCAAATGATACATGTCGACTTCGTTGTGGTGTACTATCAATACTACGTGATCGATGAAACATCATTCGTTCACGTTCATCGATCATTTTCGTTATACTCAATGCATCTTTTGTAAACGATTCTAAACGACGAATACTATTGTGTTGTTGAAGAAGTTCAGGCGTATGTAATGAACGTTTGTCATCTAAATCTTGACTCAATTTCACCCAGGGATGTTGAAGAACCTCAGCGGCTGTCAAACGCAATGACGCATCACGAACTAATAAACGTTTGATTAAATCTTTGGCATCATCGGATATAAATTGCCAATCTTTCTCAGGAAAATCGAATTCTCCATCTTGTATACGTTCGAATAGCAAACTTTGACATTGTTCACATTCATCACCTTTACTCCAGCCACATGTATGTCCACATGCACCATAAAATGGTGGATAACCCGATAACATTATATAGATAATAACACCGAGTGACCATAAATCACAACGTTTATCATACATTTGTGATGAACCTTCGAGACTTCGCCAAGCATCAACGACTTCAGGAGCCATGAATTCAACTGAACCGACAGGTGTCGATAGGCCCGGTGTTGTTATGGGCGTTGTTTTGTTACTATTTAAACGAATAGCTGAACCCAAATCGAAATCACATAATTTTATTGGTACAAGACTATCGGCACGTTCAACTAGGATATTTTCCGGTTTCAAGTCTCTATGAGACATGCCTTTCGAATGAAGATAGTTGAGACCATTGGCAATATCACGTACAATTAAACTCGCTTCACGTTCCGTCAATCGACCTCGTTTCATTATATGATCGAGTAATGGTCCGCCTTCCATTTTTTGGAAGACAAGATAAAAATAGTCGTCATCTTCGAGAAAATCAATAATGCTTAGAATATTTTCACAACCACGACAATGATAATAAATATCGATTTCTTTGAAAACACGTGTTCGATTCGGATGACGAGCTTTACTAATTATCTAAACAAGAATACAGAAATATCTGTATCAACTGTTCTCATAAAAGGTCATCAGAAAACACAAATATATATATATATATATATGAACTTTTGACCTTCATAATGTCTTCCGGGAATGATGATTAAATAGGTGCTTAATTGTTTTCTTCACAATCAATGCATATGAGTTCATTCATCTCGAACAAATATCTGATTCTAGTCTGTCAACATGGTCTCTCTTTTCTGTAATTCTCTCCTAGGTTAAGTTATATATAGATTTTTTTTTCTTTCTTTCTTCGTCTTCTTTTTTTTTCCTTCTTTTTCTCGCTTGCTTCACGTCCGGGGTCGCTCGTTCTGTAGACATCGTTGCACATCTAACCCTTTCTTATAAATATATATCGGGCAAAATAATCTCAAAACATTATCAATGTACCTTAACGGCATATTCTTGTTTTGTTACTCGATCGCGACACGTTTTAACAACCCTAAAAATAAAATAAACAGAGGTTAACCTCGTTAAAAATAATCGAAACCACTTGACACATACCCGTGTGCACCGGTGCCAAGTAATTCTTCGGTTAATTTATATTTATCATTGAATGAGATATCCGAATAAGAATTCGCTGTTCGACGTTTCTTCTTTTTTTGTTGACGTTTTTGCACGCTATGTATTGGCGAACCTTCTGATTTGCAACCAGCATTGGTTGAATCACGTAAAACAAGTTCTAATATATAAGATTTCAAATAAACATTTCGTTTTGTTTTTCTACGATTTCTCTACCTGTTGTTTTCGTTGTATTCAATGATGTTGGTCGTTTCATTTGTGGTCTACTGACATTTTCCATCGGTGATATAACTGGACTCTCACTACTCGATTGATCTTGCGAATGAACAGCATTTGCATTTAATTCTTCTTCACTCTAGATACACAAATATATATATATATATATGCAAAATACAATCCTTGTCTGATCCTTCAAAGTTCGAAAAGCTTATATCTGGTCAGTTTTGATTGTTTTATGACAGCTCACTAATCTCTTCTTCACATCGAACAAAAGAAAATCAAATTCAAAACTTACGAATGTGAACATTGCATCCATGATTTCGGTGTGTTATGTATTTTCGTTTTTTTGGAATTAATTTACGATTTATATTCGAATAATTTCAATCCCATCAAATATTTGTTTGACTGATGAACGATCTTCTTCTTGTGTCTTCACTCACTCACAACACACACTCTTTCGTTAGTCGCCGTGCGTGCGCACGATAGAAATAAAAGCTAAATAGAACATTGCGCTTGCCATTTATATATCGACGTCAATAGGGGTGTGCACTGCTCGTTCTCTTCTCTTTCTTTTTCTCTCTCTCGCTGACTCGTTCTTTTTTTCCTTATTTTTACCCGGGCAAGTCGATGCCCGCTCAACGATTTGCTATTATTTCTCTATGTCATAAGACTACGAGAAGAGAAGAGAAGAGAAGACGAAGAAGAAGAAGAAGAAAGAAAAACAACACATATCTATCTATTTATCAAGATAGAATAGACATACATAAACACGTGCTCGAACTAGTTTGTTTATATCTGTATTCTGATCATGGTAATTATACGTGAGATATTGCGTTGAATTACTATGAATTCTCTCGCTTTTCAATCAAGACGATTCATCATCAGCGGAAAGAGGATATAATTGACATTAAATATCAAATGAATCCACACTTTCTCATAGTTCAAAAACGTTTTCTTTTTGTTCTCAATCGAGATAATTGCTACATCTGATGCAAAAAAAAAGAATGTTATAGTAAAAGATAAGACAGACAACAGATGTTTTGTATTGTTTTTCATGTTGATCATTAATCGAGTATTTCAAACATCTGCTTTTCTTATATGAAAAAAAGATTAACATGCACAAAAAAAGAAAATTACGTATCAATTGCGTTCGTCACAAGCACTTGTCATATTAAATTTGTGTCTATTTTGGCTTGACAAGCAAAAAAACAAATCGTGTCTATCTTGTTGCCCTCATGATAAGACACCTACATGTTTATGTGAGCATCTTGTTTTTCTGTACGCAAAATACATAATTACAAATAAATCATTCGTTTATTTTATTCAATAAAAAGAAAGAAAAATGAAATAGCACCAATATTTAATACGAAAGAGAAAAAAAAACAAACGGCAAATTTATTTAGCACGAGTTGAATTTGTAGAGACGTTTTCTTGGCAAATCAAATCAGTATTCCATGTCGACGATGTTCGATTTGTATCTGATGACATGACGATTGATCTTGTCAATATTCTAAACAAATCGAATCGTTTATTTGTTTGCTTTTTGTTTTCAAGCATGATCACACAATCAAAAAGGGAGCGCGCGCGCACAAACACACACATACGCTTAGTTTTGTCCTAATACCAAATCACATCCTCTTCGCTGTTTAGAAAATGTCATTTGAATGCATAAGTATATTAATTAAATAAATGAGCATGCTTACTTTGGCAATTCGCCCTCAAATTCATCATCAATCGGACATGGAAGAGATCGTTGAGCGATGATTTTGGTTAATTTGCCAAGCCAAACTTTCTGTTCACTTTCCGAATTACACATGACTAATAAACTTTTTGCTGGCGATGACGGATGAAATGAAACTGAAAAATAAAAACCATACAAATCAAGCAAAACGAAAATGTTCGTTGTACCTTTACACGACGGAATCGGATCTTTATCTTTGTCATCTAAATGTTGTTTATGACAACGAAGGCCACATTGTGTACATTGAAGATAAACACTCTTAGTTAGAAAATGAAAACTAGCGTGATTGCAAACATCACAATCTTTTCCCAAACGTGCTGTCACAACAATAAAAAAATGATTGCGATATTCGATTGTTTCCGAACCATTTCGATCGATTGGCTACAAGAAACAGTCATTTATCAACTGTTGTTTTCTCTGCAAAAGGAAAAAAACTTACATTCAATTGAACCGATGATGTTAACGTATGAGTAGAAGATGCTAATTCTTGACTATCGTACATGATCTGAAAGATTTTAGGCAATTGATTTGGATTGACATGAAGAACATCAGCTAAAAAACAACAACTGATTGTTTGTTTTTAAGCAAATTCTTTTCTCTTACGTTGATTGACCGGTCGAACGTGAATTAATTTACTAGAAAAGGTACCGAAATGATAATCATTTATGAGATTTCTTTTTTGTTACGTTAAATCAACCGATTTCGCAGCTTGTTGATCTTTATCAGAATTGTACAAAGCGAAATTCTTTTTCGTTAGAATAGCTAATTGTTTTTTCCAGGCTGCTTTCTTTCGGCCGTTTTCTTGCGGCGTTTGAACCCAAGTATGTAGAATATCTGTAACTACGAAGTGTAAATCGATTAAATCGGTGAAATTTAATTTACCTTTAGCGTTTTCATCCAATTTGAATGATGATGCAGAGGCTAAACTTTCAGTGGAACGATAGACATCCGACGGTTTTCTCCTGAGTTTTTCGATATCTCGTCGTTGATTATCGAGATCACGTCTTAGTTGATTGATTTCTTCGTTTAACAACGAAATTTCCGTATCTTTTTCTGTTTGTAATTTTTTATATTTTTTCTTTTCCTACAAACGAATAAATTCTTCAAACATTTTTTTTGAAAATTTCAAATCGTTTTACTTCATCGAGAAGTTGTTCAAATCGTCTCGCTGCAATACGTTCGTTGTTTTCATTTCGTTGATTATTCATAACTGGACGATAGGGACTATTCTTTTTCAATGTCGAACTCGTTACCACATCGGACAATTTATTCACCGCCTACAGAGAATTTATTTCGAGACAAACGAAGTATTTTCATATTTGAAAACATACCGCTTCTTTTTTCGTACGTTCATCATCGGCTTTTTTGCGTAGATCAGCGATAAGATCTTCGTATTCTACGAGAACAATAAAAAAAACGAATTAAGAAAAAACTAAAACAAAATCGACAAACAAAACCTTTTCGTATTTTCTTCTCAAGCATGGGCCGTTCTTCGAGTGCTTGTTTAAGATCAGATTGACCTTTTTCATATCGATCTGTTAGCTAAAGAAAAACAAAAAACAAGTCCGAGAACGAAACAAAAACAAGAACAAACTGTATTAATTTCTGAATCTAATAAACTCAATCGACTAGTTAATTCTTTTTGCAATGCATCGATTTCAATATTGAGAATTTTCTTTTCTTTTTCTAATTCAGCACATTGTTCTTGAAGAAAATTTAAATTTAAACTTTCGGTTTTCAATTTCACATTGGTGATTTCCAATTGTTTGATAAGATTTTCACTAAATCAAAGTTCGAACATAAGCAGATTTCAGCACAGAACAATGAAATTTACCGTTCGTCTTGGAGATTTTTCTGTTCATCGATTGCTGATCGAAGTTTTTCATATAGCTCTGCCATTTCATCTTTGTATTCGTTGATTTGACATCGATAGGATTCCGATGATCTCAAATTAACTAAACCGAAATTTCATCGAAACTAAAAATGATAAATAAATCAGAAAAAAACCTTCAATCTGTTCTTCATATTCATTTGTTTGCGTTTTGATTAATTGATATTCGTTATTAATCGAACGTAATTCTTTATTTAATCGTTCGTTTTCAGTTTGTAATTGTCGAATACTGTCTTGCATTTGTTTGTCTTTGTTCGTTAGATTATTGACTTGTTCTTGAAGTAATTTGTAATCTTTTTCATGTTGATTTCGTCGTTGATTGTCAAATTCGATTTGTTCGAGTGATTGTTTATGAGCTTGTTGTAACATTTGATAGTCTTGAGAGAGTTTACTCGATTTATTTTTCGCGTCTTTAAGATCGATTTCGAGTAAACGAAGTTTTTGTTGACATTCAATGAGTTCATCATTCGATTTTTTCAATGTTGTTCGTTCTAGATTGAGTTTCTTTTCGAGATCTACAAAAAACAATCGATTACAACCGATTAATATGAAGAATTTTGCTATTCAACCTTTAATAATCTCATCACTACGATTATCCATATCGAGATCTGTCATTGTTCGTTTGAGTTTTTCAACGAGTAATTGTTCTTGAAGTTTTTTATGTTCGATTTCTTCTTCGGCGAGTTTAACTCGAAGAGAATCGATTTCCATTTTAAGATTGACTTTTTCCTTTACAAAGAACAAATAAATATTCGGTTTTTTTTCTTTTGAAATGCTCTGATTGACCTACACGTTCAAGTTGTGCAGACGATTGACGGAGTTCGATCAGTTCGTTGCTTTGTTGAACGTCTCGATCTTTGTATTTCGATAGATCAATTGTGAGAATATTTGTTTTTTCTATTGAAATGAAAAAAGCTTAAAGAACGTTTTGAAAAAGGAAAAATCGAACCTTGAAATTCACGAAGACTTTCCCAAATGAGTGATTTGGCATTTTTCTCTTGTTCAAAAAGAGTCTGCTGATTTGTATAATCTTTTTCGAGTTTTTCTTTGATTTGACTTAATTCTTCATATTGATTATTCGATTCGTTGTATTCGAATTCAAGAGCGGAATAGTTCTTTTGAAGATCCTGAGTTTGCTTCTTCAAACGAACAGTTAGATCACATTCGACTTTGTATTTTTCATTCAGTTCGACTAACTAAACATTGAGTTTCGTTGTCAAGTTGGATTCGTGTCGAATAAGTTTACCTGTCGTTCGAGATTGCTGATCTTCTCGGTCCATTCTCGGTTGGTCGCACCCATTTGACTTTTAGCTTGTTTCTCGAATTCGAGTAAACGTTGAGTTTCTTCGAGATTTTGTTCGCAAACACGACGATTTTCTAATTCTAATTCGTATTTTCGTTGAGCCTGAAAAAGTCAAAGATCGATACGAGCAAAGATATTTCGATGGTAACCTCTTGACTTTGAGCAGCGAGAACAATGGCTTTGCGTTCTAAGTCGTAGAGTTTGGCATTGAGAGCTTGTTCTTCTTGACATTTTTGATTAAAATTTTCAGATAAACGTCTGAGATGAAAAATTTGAAAGTGATTTTATAAAAAAAAGAAAGAAATGAACTTGATTCGATTTTCTAAATCAGTTTGAATACGTTCGTTTTCTTCTGGACGTTGTTCAGAGATAGGCGAACTCTGTAATTGACGATTTAAAAGTATTCTGACAAAGAAAACCAAATTGAAAATATGAAAACAACAACAAAAATCCTCTCTCACTGATATTCATTCGAATACGAAAATCCGATAAATGCGAGATGATTTCCTGCGAAAGCTTTCGTTGTCGAAAAGCATTCTTCGACTGGTCCATCACGTTTATCAACCTCATTGAAATTACTCGTATCTTCATCGTTATTGATCGAAGGAATGATCGGTGCAGTAACTAAATTCACGAGCACAATGACAAAGCTAAACAAAAAACGAGCTCGATTCGACTACCTTTTCGAATCGATTCCCAAGTCCAATCGGTTTGTTTGATAAAAAATGGATGAATTTTAATTTCACTTGCTCCATTTTTACCCAAACGTGTCGTTCTAATTCATCAACAATTTTCATGAGAGACTTTCTTTCGAAATAATTACTCCTACCGATCAGTTAGAAACGCAGAAATCAATTCTTTTGCTTCATTCGACAAAACAACATCATCAGGAAAATTGAAATTATCCTGATGATTCATTATTTTATGATATGTGCCAACTAATGATTCAGCGAAAAATGGCGTATCGCCTACTAACATTTCATAGAGAAAAACACCCACAGACCACCAATCAACTTCACGGCCGTACGATATAAGTGTGCTTTGAGATTTCAGAATTTCAGGACTGATATAATCAGGAGTGCCGACTGCGGTTTCCGATCGAACGAGACCATTCTTAAGAACAAAAAGCAATAGATAAATATTTCATTACTCGCAATCGATTTCATTTCTCTACTTTATCCATTTTCAAACAAGTACCAAAATCTGCTAATTTCAAATGGCCACGAGCATCCAATAGCATATTATCTGGTTTAATATCTCTACAACGAACAACAATATTTCATCGATTTTTCGTCGATTCAATCTACCGATGAATATAACCCATCGTATGAATCGCATCAACACCAAGCACGACTTCAGCACAATAAAATCTCGCCATATTCTCATCGATATCATTTCGTTCGAGTAACGTTATTAAATCTCCACCTGGCATATAATCCATAATCATATACAACTAAAATTCAACATTTTCATTCACATGAAATATTTATGTTTGTTTTTCTTTTACATTTTTCACGTCCTGAAAAGCATAATGAAGTTTAACAATCCAATCACTATTCGAGAACGCCATGATATTTCTTTCTTCCCAAAAGAATGCACTATCCGAACGTTTTATCTAAACAGAACGAATATGTACATGCAAGTCGAATGGAATTATTCGATGTGTGTGTTTTTTTATTAACCATGTCGAATTTGCTCAGTGTCTTCATTGCATAGACCTGTCCCGTGGATTTCAATCGAACAAGATCGACTGTACCGAATGCACCTCGACCGAGAATTTTAATCGATTCGAAATCACGAAAATTTATTCGTTGATCACGAATATCTTTTGCCGGACCATTAACTACAAAACAAAAAACACAAATAGTTTGTTGTTTTGTTCGAATGAAAAAAGATTTTTACATTTCGAATAAAATCCTTCGAAATTCTTCGTTTTTTTGACTCCTTCTGAATCATAAATTAACGCATTGATTGAATCAAGAAGACTGTCTATTGATAAAGTCGAACATGGGTCTATAACACGTTCTTCAAGCTGTTGTGTACGTTCGTTTAAATTGCTTTCTAAGGTTGCCATTCGGTTTGATTAACTCATATCTAAGATTATGCAAAAGTTACTTTTGTCAGTTCTTAAATTTTCGATAGAGAAGAGAGAAAGAACGACTACCCACGTAAACGATCTTCAACTGATATCTAATCAAGAGAATTTGATTAGAACAACAAGCAACATAAAAAAAAATATGAAAAAACAACGCACTTCTCCTTTCTCTCGTTTTTTTTTCTTGCTGTTCTCTCTTCCTACACGAAAACAAACAAGCAGAAATTTTTCATCTATATGTATGTGTGAGATTTTATGACTCAATTTGAAAACATTCAGAACGTTAACTTGATAAGTAAGATTAACCAATAGTGAATTGATTTTTTTTTTGGAATTTTCAAATTCTAATGACATCTATTTTAATTAATCGATTAAAAGAAAAACAAAACGATATGTCATGTTGGTTTAGTGAGAAGAATTTCTGGTAAAAAATTCGATCCATCGACATTGACTTGTCCAATAGCTTCATAATCATGTTCATCCTTAATCAAAACAAGATGTGTTTGTTTTCGTTTCATATTATTAAACTTGTCTTGTTCGATTACATTCGAAATAATCGCATAGATTTTTTGTACCATTTGTGGACTCATCAAAATGCCAATGCAACAAATGGCAAACTCAATAATAAAACCGACTAATGTGCGCGGTCGATATGTGCCTTCGCCTAATGTTGTAAATGCGTTGAATGAAATCCAAATCATTTCCTCGAATGTTCGTCGTTCAAACGAATAGATGAGCAAACCCAGACCGACATTGATCAATGTAATCGTTTGGAATAATTGAAAATAAATAGACAGATCGTTGGTTAGTGCAACAAGAATATCATACGCTCGAATAGATAAACATAGACAACGAATAAGACGAGCTATGTACTGAAGGACAAGACATGGATAGAACCAATTCGATGATGTCAAATAGAAAATCCAACTGAAAGGACATAATGCAAATAGATGAATGAAAAAAACGAACGTTCTCAGACGAATTCTTGGTCGAATAAAATATGCAATCATCAATTTTGAATATAAATAAATTAAAATAATTGTCTCGAAAAGAAGAATTCGATTATTGATGAATGAATTTTCAAGAACAATGTTCGAGATTATCATCGAACAGATTGTCATCAATCCATTGACGATTCGAAATGGATGATAAGTTGATCGCAATGTTTGATAATCAAATCGATACCAACAAGCCCGTCGATATTTTCCTTGATAACAAAAACAAAACAAACATGCTGCTTTTTTTCCCTGATAGATCAAATATCAAACCCGATGGAATATAATATTCAATCGTAATTAAACTCGAAAGAATTTCATAGCTAATCTGCTCATTAAAACCAAAAAAACGAAATTCATCGTAGAGAATTTCCACGGGAATATGAATATCGTTTGTTAGACAACCTTGATGAAGATAATATCGAATAAAATATTCGATTATGCCCGGCGTTCGATAGAATTCATAGATTTTTGTTTCGAAATTCAAATATTTCAATCGTTCAAATGGATTGCCTAATAACGTGTGATAATATTGATTAACTTGTTCAGTCGAAATTCGAAACGAATATTTCTCTCCGAAATTTTTTATTTCAATTGACGACATGAGAGAATACCGTGAGCGCGAAAAGTAAACATATACATAAAGGTTTCATTTTTTCAATTGTCTTTACGTCTATATATACATATAATCAAATAAAATCTTCAATGTCATACGGTCTTGTCAATGAAGAAGAGCTCGAAAATCGAAGTTGTTCTCAGTTCGAATCAATTGCATGCTGCACGAATAAATAAAGTCGAATACCAACGTTTTCAACATAGTTTAAAGTATTTAGAAGACGATTATCACGAGCATATCGCGCGAATACAACGTGAACAACAGGGAATTAAATATCATTTCAAAAATGTCGTTCGAGTAGTCAAACCAAATCGAGCTTTTCAATTATGGAAACAAGCACATGCTTATGAACTCGCACAAGATGAATCGAGTTCGATGATTATTCTGTTTTGTTGTAAAAAAAAACGAATTCAATTACTTTTATTTTGTTTTTAGAAATGACGAAATTCAAACCGAAATCTCGACCGAGAAAGTCAATCGTTCCATCGACTAGCCAACTATCAATTGGACCAATACGTCCGTTACTTTTACTAGCCGAAGATGAAACAAAACAAGTAACGATCGATCCAATAATCAGCATTGCCGAGAATTTTCTTCGGCCGAAAACGTCTCACGTAACTCGACATGTGGACACACAACATCGTGTAATCAATCCGATTTTGAACATGCTCACCAATCGTCCGGTTACTTCACACGCAACTCGTCGATCGGCGAATCATCAATACGAATCATCATCGTCCCTTTCACTTCCAGTGAACTCGAGACGATCGGCATCGACACATCGAACAACCGATCTCGACACTCTCTATCGTCTTGCATTGCAAAATCAAACAGCATACAAATCTATCGATCGAACAGTCATCGAACGTCGAAAATTATACGACAAAGAATTTGCATCTCGACATCGAGCTCTGAAAGGAAGCGTTCGTTCAGCGAGTCTTGTCAATTGAAAATCAGAACATCGGATTTTCTTTTTGCTCGACGAAAAGAACGACGAAATAAATTGTAATTAAAAGAATGTCGATACTAAACTACTAATATGAATAATGAAAACCTGCTTGAGATTGTCGGCTTAGCTTTCATTTAAGCCGATTAATTGTTAGATTGCGCTCTATGTTTAGAGAGCAAAAAAAAGGAATATTTTATCGACACAACAGGTAATTAATGTTGACAATATGCGAACAGATGTGAATTTTGCTCGATAGAATAACGTCGATCAATTATACTATTCTTGTTGTTTGGTTTAAAGTGCACGAGGAAAACTAAGGCACGATTATTATTATTCTATAAATAAGATTAGAAGAAAAAAATATCTGATCAAGACCAGATTTAGTCATTTTCTATCTGACAGATGAATATCATCATGCAAAGAGAAAACCCACACGAACATGATTCATTTATCACTCGAAGGAATCGTTGTTATTTTTCTTGATTTTCCCTTTTGTTAACGCAGTGAGCAAAAGAACATACGCGATCCAACAATGAATTTTACGATGATTTCAACGGGACCATCCGAATGGTTTCGTTGGATTTTAATTAGCATTTTTCTTCTCATACTTCTCATTGGTTTATTGGGCAATACTCTCGTTCTATTATCAGTTCTAGCCGATCCCATTAATCTTCATCACTCATCAACAAATCCTCTTCTTCTCAATATGTCCATTGCTGATTTACTCATTCTTATTTTCAATATATTCGATATCGTACAATTTTCCTACGATACGTACTGGCCAACAGCTTGGTATCTTGGTTTTATTCTTTGCAAAATTGTTCGTTTCGGTCAAGTTTTCGGTTGCTATGCTAGTGTACAAACTCTACTTGCAATTAGTATCGAAAGATACATATCCATTGTTCATCCAATTAAAATCTCGCCATTGAAACGTCGAAATCGTTTATATTTAACGTTTATTTTGATTTGGTCTGTTGGTTTTCTTTTTGCATTACCGAATCTTTATTTCTTAAAACTTCACGTTCATCCTCATCGACTGGGTTATTTCATTTGTGGTCTATCGGATTCGTATTTGATTCGATTTTATAAATACACTGAATCGATCTGTTTTTTCTTTCTTCCAGCTTTGATTCAAGTAATCAAAAGTTCTCTGATAACGAAAAAATCGATTTCGATCTTCTTCTTTTTAGACAATTTTGTATCTGATTGTTTGTCACAAAATCTTTCTCGTCGATCGTGTTGTTCAATCGCAACAATGCGATTCAAATATCCAATTAACGAACAAAATACGTTCGCAAACTGGTAATCGTGCTCGCAAAAAAGCAATAACAATGCTATTAATCGTTGCTATCGTTTATTTTCTCTCGTTTTCACCTGCACAAATCATGTTCATTCATATGCAACTGAATAAATCACAGAATTTCTATGAACATCGAGTTTTTTTTCTGATCGCTATTCTTCTTGCTCTGTCGTCGACAGCGATCAATCCAATTCTATTCTATATATTCAGTAAATTTTTTCGATGTAAATTTAACTGTTTTCTCCGTCGACTTTTCGGTCAACGATTAACGACATCTGCTTGTTCGTGATGATTGAAATCGACGTTCGAAAAACTTTTCGTTTGATTGAAATAAAAATTTTCAACGACTTTTTTTTTCGTACATAATTTATTATTTTTCCCGATCGAATCAATCGTTCGATAGGCGGATTTTCGATCCATTGGTTTTCATTTCGATATGATAATTAATAATATTCAAATAAAATTTCGATTATAATTATGCCTCCTAAGAAAAAAAACAATGTCCATCGAACGGGAATCTATTACTTAGCTGTTGAATATCGTCAAACGAACCCATCCTATGCTCGAATGTCGATGCAGGATTTAATTCTTCTTGCTTTGCCACATTGGCGTTCGATGTCATTAGTTCAACGAAAACCTTACGAAGATTTAGCTAAACAATATAAACGCGATCGAATGTTGAATAATGAACATGTTATCACGCCCGTCATTCCATCGAGCGAAGAAATCTCATTTCTCGAAAAGAATAGCAATGAAAATAAATATCTCGATGAATATCTCTCGAATGATTTAAATGATGTCTTTCAACGAAGTATATTCTTTGTTAATTTTCAAATATTCTGTCGAACTGATGATGAAGATGGAGGAGATTATTATCCAGCTGAACTTGCTATTATGAAATATTCATTTGCTCAAGGTATTCAACAAGAATATTACACAATCATTAAACCCGAACAATTTCCCGTTGGTTATACGGGCACAGCCATTGATCATTCACGTGAAACCCATCAAATACCACCGTATAATTTCATCGGAGCCAATGGTGATTATGCAAAAATTTGGCAAGAATTCAAACGAGTGATTGGCGGTTGGTTGCTAACAATTGGCCCTTTTTTTCATTCGTGTTGTTGTTTAGATTCAGAACTAGTTTTTTGCAATGCTTTCGAACGTGATCAAACGGTTTATCTTCTCAAATGGCTCGCATCGAAAGATGTTCACCAATCGACCGTGACTTTTCGTGTTTGTTCATTCGAAGCATTCGTTTGTGCGGTACTTCGTCGTCTTGGTCTTGGTGAATATGCTCATCAAAGTGTTCGCGAACAACTACGTCGACCGATTTACACACTTCAAGTTAAAGATCGATGCATCTATCATGATTCATTAGCTATTCAATATTGTTGTCGAGCGATGAATCATGGTTTTAGTCTTTTTCTCGATGGATTTGTTCGTGAACGTTTCGCCGAACAGATTCATTTGCCAACGGCGATTACGATTAAACGAAGTCCATCGCCTAGTATTCAATCGATGTCGTCGGTTGTTGATTCGATCAGTTCACTTTATTTGGATAAAGTGAAAGAGAAAGTTCAACTAGGTTCTGTAGGTTCAAATGTTTTCATTCAATCGACTAATTCGCCAATGAGTATACTTTCAATAGAAAATAAAGTAATTTCTTGTTGTTGTTTTTCTTTCTTCGCCTCCATTCCGTACGCATTTCAGTCGCGAAAATCAACAAAACCGATAAAAATCGATTGCCGTTGGCCGATTTCATCTTTATACACCAATGAAACGACTCAAGAAGAAGAAGATAGTAATCAGTTGCTTTCGACTGGTCGTGGGAGACGACCAATGTCGACGACAATTAGTAATCGATCAGATAGTTCACTAGTCATGTTTAGTATCGGTCGTGGTCGCCGTTTTGTATTGTGATTGTACAGTTTATTAAGCAGAAGAAGTTCTTTTTCGTTTTGAAGAAAAAAAACAGCAACATCGAATTTTTTTAGATATGCCAAAGCTGAGTCGATCAGTGGAAAGCTCTATCGGATGGCGAAAAACAAGTTTATAAAAATCAGTACGATGATTGGCGAAAGAATTATCGAGCGAATCCGTCGCCTATCACGAAAAAACCGAAGACATTCTTCAAAAACGAGACATACCGAGCGAAGAACTGAAAACTTATTACGATCGATTTGCATCCGAACGTACATTTCTTGCGTATAAATATCTTCCACTTGATCTAACCGAATTACTTTCAATGCCAATCTACCTGATTAATTTTCAAATATTCTGTAAAATCCATTCTGAGGACGGTGGCGGCTATCTACCAGCTGAATTGTGCATTCTTCGTGTAAGATTCTTCGAATTTCGCGTGTCTTAGTTCACTTTAAACGATGGTGTGACAATCTTTCGTCAGAAATTTGTAAAACCTCAAAAGATTCCCACAGGTTACATGTCGGCATGTTTAGAACAATCGAAAGAAACTCATGAAATACCTGTCAATGACTTTGCTGACGCAACTGATGATTACAAAGATCTTTATTTTCAATTGAAGAATTTCGTTTGTCCAACGAATGTAAATAAGATTGATGAACAAGAAGGAGATATCTTCGGTTAATTCAGCCGTGTGCTTTCTTTCTGGCGAATGAATTCGATCAGACATCGTTTCTCATCGATTGGCTTCAAGAAAAAGGCGAAGGTTAAACAAAAGAATTTCAAACTTTTCAATCGACATTTTCGCTTCAGGCATTCATCCTACGAAAACTACACGTTTCGTAAATCTAATCAGTCTCGAATCATTGATCATGGTTTTAATCGAACTAAAACAGCAACATGTCACTCGCGAACACATTCAACGAACATTTGAACACGCTACTTATTCGTTTCTTATCGAACAACGATGTCCGTTTCATCAGCAAATCGGTATTAGTGATTGTTCGGTTGCGCGTTGTCATGCAGCTGCAAAACTTCTCTCGACTTATCTCGGTCAATTGTACATTCCTCAACGATCATCTTCATCGGACGAATCCGACTCAATGACGTCGTCAACACAACGAAGTCTTCTGTCCGAACGTCGGCGAATTCTACTCGACACTCTTCAAGACATCGAAAAACAAATTGACGAGCTCGATTTCGAATCAAAATAAATCAATAATTCAATATTCTTCTCTTTTCGTACAGAAAAAAAGCGAACGAGTCTCTCATCTACAATCATTTTTCGTTCTTTTTCTTTTTAGATTGTTTCTTTTCGTTCGTGAGGCGAATGTTTGTTTTTACGTTGCACTCGATGATTTGTAAGTTGTCCGTCGTCGTCCTTTTCTCAAACGGTGATTATCATCTAACCTGCAGCCGAAACTACTTCAATTCATAATTAATTATCCGTGAGGATTCTTGTTTTCTTTTTTTTTACAATTACAATTTTTGACAAACAAGTAAATGACGAAGAACTAAATAGATCCGAACTGATAAACTCTCATTTTTTTTCTTTTATTGTATACTTGTTTAAGTAGATAAACGATAGACCAATAAATTGAGGAAAAAAAGAACTGATAATGGTGACATTTATAAGCGATATTCATTCATCACCGGATTGTAAATCAGTTCATCTACAGATGAGAGAAACAAAACAAAATTGAAAATAAACAAAAATGATAATATAGATTTTTTTTCGATCGATTAGTAGTGTTAACGTACACCAATAAACGATGTTACGATGCACAGTTACACACTTGAGCTGATCTTTTTTTTTGCTTGTTGTTTCCAAATTGTTAATCCCCGAGTTGATGATGAAATTCGTCGTAGGATATTGATTTGTCGCCGTTGATATCGAAGAAATTAAAAAGATTTACATCAGTCGGAGCTTTGCGTACTTTTACAATTGAACGACCGAATCGTGGTCGACCGATAATAGCGTAGTATTCATGAACCTAAAACAAACAAATTCACATGATTTTATCGGTCGTTTTGTTTTCTTCTTTTTCGAAATACAAGTTGTAGATAACGTTTGAGTTCTTCACGTGTATTGAATCGTTCGGGTCGTGACGGTGGAGCTAGAAGATGAATTTCAACATTGAATATGAATCAGTTTGACATGGAACTCTTACGTGGAACATCAGTAAAACCGGATAGAATGGTTGTTATTTGTATAGCAAGGAAAAAAAATATCATCCATGAAGTCGACATATTTGTCTATCGTATCGGAAACAAAATAAGAAAAAAAAACCGAGTAATCTAGTGCTTTTCCTTCAATTGATAAAGTATATAAAGAAAAGAAGCGAGAGAAAAAACTCGTTAATTTATGTTTTTTCTTCGCTAAGATTAATTTCTTCATCCATGTTTAAGAGATTTCTTTTTAAGCATGATCTCTCATTCTGTAATTTAGTCGTTGTAGAATATAATTAATAGGCATACATGCTCTTTTCGATTAATTATACGTAGAGAATAAGGAAACGCTTAGCTCTTATGTAGGTGGATAAGATTTGAAATAGATTAACCTCTTTCTTGATCAGGTTAAAGACGAAGAAAATGAAAGGATAATTCGAACTGATTATTGTTCTCAATAGTTCGTAAAGTGCTTTTGCTCAACGAAATCGAGTCTATTTTAATTCTATGATTGAATAGTTATATAACTGAATGTTTCTAAAATTGGCCAATGGATTTAATTAGTAGATAAACAACAACAACAAAAAAAGAAGATTACTTCTGTAATTTCCGGCTAAAGACCTTAATTAATACAATAAAAAAATATATGTTCTTTGAAGAGACAGAGAAAAAACGTTCTCGTTTCAGATATATCCGACTAATCAATAACTCCTAGTCAGATAGAAAATATGTCATCGATCCTTTATCGACAAAAACTTAGCTCAATTCTTTTACGAACACAACGACAATTTAACTTGACAAAACTTCAACAACGATGTGGCGTAACAGTCACGGATGAATATCGATCCGGAACAAAACCCCGTTCGTCACTCAAAGGAGTCGATTTACTACGAAATCCCGCGTTGAACAAAGTCACACACATAGAAATTCAAGGAAAAATGTCAACGCCAAAGAATTTTCTGATCTTTTTCTTAACTATAGGGTATGGCTTTTTCGCTTCAGGAAAGGCAACACATGGGCATACATGGCCTATTGCCACCGGCTATAGTTTCTCAAGATGTTCAAGCCTATCGAGTTATGACAAATCTTCATCGAGCTCAAGGTAATAAGCTCAATTTATTTCACTGAATTAATTGAGAATAAAATCTCGTCTAGACGATCTCGATCGGTACAATGAATTAATGAATCTTTCCGAAAGAAATCAAAAGCTTTTCTATCGAGTTATCGCAGGTGCAAATCTTATCAATCATCTCGGAATTTTTCTTTTATTTTCTATTATTTTCAGATAATCTCGAAGAACTCATACCGATTGTTTATACACCGACAGGTAATGAATTTTCGATTCATTTTCTTTACGTTATTTATTTATTTATTTCAGTCGGTCTCGCTTGTCAAAAATATGGTCTTGTCTTTAAACGGCCGCGCGGTTTATTCATTACTAATCATGATCGTGGGCATATCTATGATATTCTGTGTAACTGGACAGAACAACATGTGAAAGCTATTGTCGTTACCGATGGCGAACGTATATTAGGTTTAGGAGATCTCGGCGCATTCGGAATGGGCATACCGGTTGGTAAACTGCAATTATATACAGGTTAACTATTGAAATTTAAACAATCGAAAGTTTCTTGTTCTCAATACGCCTACGTGACGATTAGTCAAGGAAACAATTTTCTAAGTCTAATACGGATTTCTCGCATAAATTGCCATTAAAAATGAGAGAAAGAAAAAGGAAAGATCTAGCAGTTTTCCTTTTCTTGTTTTCCAAGTAATTATCTACATAGTTTTCAAGAAGAAGAATATTCTATCGAGCTAAACAAGGAAATCATTTGAAACTATCGCGATAATAATTGTTTGTTTCATAAAATAGAGAAAAGGAAAACCGGATCTAATCTATCATAATCTCTTATTCATCATGATTCAATTGAAAACTAAGCTGAATCTTGTTTCTATTTTCCTAGCTATCGCTGGTATACCACCGCAAAATTGTTTACCAATAATGCTTGATGTCGGAACGGATAATGAGGTTTGTGTCTGCGAAAGAGAGAAAACGTCTTTTGACACATTAATAAAACTAATTGTTGTATAAAGGAGATTTCATCAAATCCGCTCTATATCGGCTTAAGACAAAAACGAATCCGAGGCAAAGAATATGAAGAATTTATTGATGAATTCATGTCGGCAGTTGTTCAACGGTAAAATTCAAAAGAACACACAAAGGAAAAAAATACGAATTTATTGAATAGTTTTGGATGGAATTGTCTTGTTCAATTCGAAGATTTTGCAAGTGTTAATGCTTATAAATTACTCGAACGATATCAAAAACGTTATTGTACCTTCAATGATGATATTCAAGGTTTGAAAATGTTGTCTTTTCTCTTTTTTATATCTCATATTATACGTATATAGGTACCGCTGCGGTTGTTCTCGCTGGTGTTATTGCTGCCTTACGTATTACAAATAAACGGCTATGTGATAATACTTATCTGTTTGTTGGCGCTGGTCAAGTGAGCGTTTAATTAATAGAAATGAAACGTTGGAAATGCGCATTTAGGCTGCCTGTGGCATTGCGGATTTAATTACGCATGCGATGATACGCGAAGGAAGTACACCGGAAGAAGCGAGAAGTAAAATTTGGATGTACGATGTACACGGACTCATCGTTCAAGTAAATGAAAAAGGAAAGAACGAGAAATCTGTTAATTTACCTTCTTTAAAAGGGTCGTCCGCAAGGAGATTTAGAGGGTCCTAAAGCGTCTTATGTCAAAAAAGGAAAAGCAATGAAAGATCTTTCATCAGTAATTGATTACGTCAAACCAACTGTTCTTATGGGTAAATAAGAATTGAAAAAGTTTTTAAGACATTAAGTTTTTATTTTTCTCGACAATGAACAGGCGCCAGTGGTGTTGCTCGATTGTTTCACGATGGCGTACTTAAAAAAATGTCACAAGTTAATGAGCGACCGATAATCTTTGCATTGTAATAAAAAAAGCTTTTAACATTGTAATAACCCAATTGACACGTTTTAAAAATAGGTCAAATCCGACAAGTCGAGCTGAATGTACAGCAGAAGAAGCTTACCGTGAAACGAATGTAAACTAAACGAAAATGAATCTTGAAAATGATGCATACTGTTTTGTTTTCTCGTTTCATTGATTTAAGGGTCGTTGTATATTCGCCTCTGGCAGTCCGTTCAAACCAGTTACTTATAAAGATAAAATCTTCTATCCAGGTAAATCTTTAGTTGATCCATTTTTTTTCTTCATGGGTAGTTCTTTAAATCTAGGCCAAGGAAATAATGCGTATATATTTCCATCGATTGCACTAGCAACGATTGCGTGCGCGGCACGTCATGTGGAAGAAGATATGTTTCTCATAGCTGCTCAAGTAAACTCAAAACAATTGACATATCCAATTAAATGACGTACAATTATATTTTCATTTGAAGAAATTAGGATCATTAGTAACTGAAGCAGATCTAGAAAAAGGACGAGTCTATCCACCTATTCCAACAATTCATGATGTGACAGTGAAAATCGCTGCTCATCTAGCCGAACATCTTTACAAACAAAAGAAAGCATGGTGTTATCCAGGTCAGTCACTTGTTTTCCACAAGACGATCGATATTTTATCGTCGTGTTTTTTTTTGTCTGTAGAACCTCAAGATAAAGAAGCTTTCATTCGAATGCAATTGTACGACACATCTTATCAATATTACGGTCCGGCAACATGGAAATGGCCTGATACACATAATCAACCACGAGATATACCACAAATGGACGAAAATATTGCGTTAGATGCTTAAAATACACCAAACTTAAATTCCAATATTTTTTTCTTTTTTTTTATTGTGATAATTTTCCGTTAATAAAAAAAACAAGAGCAAAATTAGGTAACTTCGAACTTATTTTAGATGAAATGGCTAATAGCTCTCTCAGTTAGTTACTGTTCATATTTATTATTGCGTTTTCTTCTTCGTAAACGAATATCAATTCGAAAGAAAACAATTATCATAACCGGTGCATCATCAGGTCTTGGCGAGAGTCTCGCACGACTTCTCTTCGAATACGAATGTCAATTGATTCTTCTCGCACGACGTATCGATCGTTTAGAAAATCTACGCGATGAACTCATGCGCCGTCATCCGACCTATCCTCAGCCTAAACTCATTCAAATCGACTTATCAAATTTCGAACAAATTACATCATCATCACAATTGATGAATATTCTCGAAACACAGCCAATCGATTGTCTAATCAACAATGCTGGCATCAGTCAACGTTCATCGGCACTCGATACACCAACTGATCTTGTTAATAATATCTTTCGTTTGAATTATCTTTCGGTAGTAGCATTAACAAAATTAGTTCTTAAGAATATTCTCGAAAACAATACTCGTCATGCAACGATTGTTAACATATCGAGTGTTCAAGGTCTAATTGCTGTACCTGATCGAAGTTCTTACTCGGCGTCTAAACATGCTTTACAAGCATTTAGTGATTCGTTACGTATGGAATTAACTGAACAATATCCCAAGCAGAATGTCAACGTTTGCGTTATCAGTCCGTCGTATATTCGAACTGAACTCGGTCAACAAGCTCAAACTCGAATGACAACTAACGAACAGATCGCCGACGATAATCATCGGTCAGCTTATGAGCCTGATTACGTTGCTAAACGAATTATTCGTGCTATTGAATATCGTGAAAACGAAGTCGTCATCGCACCAATTCTGCAGTTTATCGCAATTTGGTTGCGACGATTTTTCCCGACGATATTCTTTCGAATGATGATCGAACGAAACAAACGATTAAAAATGAAAAAAACATAGATTTTTCTTACGAAATAAAACATTAACTTTAATAATTAATTATTTGTATTTTTATTCATCTAGAAATTATTGACAATTAAACTCTCTCTTCTATCACAATAGGAAGCAGAAAAAAAAACAAACAAAAACGAAAATCATCTGACTAAAAATCGGCTAAGGCTTGAGTGATTTGTGAGCATAGATTTTGAAGATCTTGAGATTTCGTTGAAATTGCCTGTTGAAAATCATTCGATTTGCTGTCAAATAATTCTCGAAGACGATTTATTTGTGCAATATTACGACGAGGTGAACGACGTTGAAACTCATTTCGAAGACCTTGATTATCAGCTTCGATTTCCTTTTAATAGACGAAATCAAATGAAACGATTTTGAACAAAAGGTTCATTTCACGTACAGCTATTCGTTCTTTTAACGAACTCATTTGAGAGACATAACGTTGAACTTGATTTTCAAATTGAAGAATTTTCTAGATATTCAAAGTCAACAAATAGGATTGTAAAACGAAATGACACTCTCTACTTGTTCTTGTTCTTTATTACGTAAATCAGCACTATCAAGTAGACCTTTAAATTCGTGTTGATCACTTGCTGAATGTTGATTACTGACCTAGATTTGCAATGAGAATCGAATCAAACTATTGAATTCATTTGTTTACTAATTGTCGAAGACGTGAACATTCATCACGATAGAAATGTAATTGTCGTTTCCATTCTTCGACATTGCCGTGACTCTCTTGAAGAGCAGTTGTTAGTTTTGCATTGTTATTTCGAAGAATTTCTAATTCATCTTTCCATTTTTGAGCATTTGTTGAACTAGAGAAAAACACGCATGTTTCGTTTTTTCTTCGAGTAATTAGTCGAATCAACCTTTGTGCAAGTGCAAGTTTTAATTGAGTATTTTCTTGTTTTAATAGTAAACTTTGCTCGATAGTATTCGATTGGATTGACCATTCGCCATCGGACTTAACAAATAAATATTTCGATTTATGAAAATGTTCTTTCGTCGAGATTTTACTCGAGGTGTTTGTCGAGCATCGACACTACTACTACGCACAGCATTTCGTGTGGCTTCTTTAACTTCAAGAAATTTATCCATAAACTAAATAAAAAAAAACAAAGAACTTGACGGTTTAGCAAAAAGACAGAAAAAAACAATGTGATTTACTCGAAGTAAATCGTTCTCATTCGAAAAACCTAAACCATAGACATGATTTGCTCGAGAATCGACCCATTGACAAAATTTTTGTGATGTTTTCGTAAAAGTCATACGAGCGGTTACGATCGTATTGAGAAGTACTTTCGAACCGTCGACAGACAAGATTCGATAGACATTCTTAACTGAATCATGAAAGATTTGCACATTAACTAAATAAATCAAAGGAAAATTTCGAAATCAACGGCCTCGATCCCCGCTGCCCTACCAGCACCGTTCGATAATGGTAACCACGTTTTTCGTGTTTCAGGATCGACTTGAAAAATATGCGCTTTAATCGTAAGCAATGGTGCTTGTTCACTATTCGAAAATATCTTAGAGCGATTAAATTCAACGTTCGTTTTTTTTTGTTGCTTTGTCTTACCCCATGTTACTCTCGAGATTCATATTCGATTATCTATAAAAGAGAAACTATTTGAATGAACAGACAGAATAAAAGAAAGAAATCGTTCGATCGAACACATATAAAAGTACGGAGTAATCGACTGACTCTTTCGTAACATATATATATAATAACAATAAACAATGCTGCAAGAGAAAGAGAGAGAGGGAGAAAAAGAAATTCGATCTGTATTTGAAAATGAGAGAAAGAGAAAACGAAATTAACTGAACTTCGAGATTACGTTCGATGTCTACTTAATAAGTTGTAAATGTTCATCGTAATTGAATGAGAAATATGCGAATCGATAGACATACAATGTTTCAATGTCAATGTCGCGTATATTTGCACAAGAAAATTTGTCAAAACAAGGCAACAGCAGGTAGTTGCTTTCATGAAAAAATAACATTGAGATGCTTTTTTTTCTCTTTTCATTCTTTCATTTTTTTATGTGATCATGAAAAAAACACTCGTACATTGCATTGCATTGATTTCGTTGATTACTAGTTGTATATGTCAAACAATCGGTGGGCCTCAAACAGAACCGAAATTAACATCTGTCCTACCGGTTAATTCAACGGCATTAACCGTCAATTGGCAATTCGCCAATACATCGGTCGATCAATCGGATCTCATTCAAATTTCAATTATTTTCTATGAATTCTATCTTTCACATAATCAAACTTATGCGTCGAATAACTATACATTCACGTCGGCAAATAAAACAATAACAAATCTAACGAAGAATTTCGAATTTGTCAACGCCTATTATTATGTTTGTCTCTTGTCGAATTCCTTGATTACGGATACCAGTCAGGTTCTATCAGTTGTGAAATGTGTATTTACACGAACGTGTCTACGTTCGAATACGGCTTGTCCAGGACCGTCGATTGTTAGTATTCAATCGACAAGTATCACATCGAATTCATTTTCGATTTCATTTCTCTGGCCAAATGATTTGCCCTATACGCCGATTTCATTCTCAGCACAATTGACAAGCACCGGGCAACTAGGCACAAGTTTGGATTCAATAAAAAATGAGTCTTTTACGAATTATAGGTATCGATTTACCGGTCTTCAGTCGAATACAAACTATCAGGTGAATACAAGTTTTAATTATTCATTTATGAATAATCTCATTACAACAAATACAAGTCTTTTAACAGTTCAAACTTCATTAACGAATAAATTAGATTGTTTATCCATTGTTTGTTTAATCTTTTTCTCGGTGATGTCGAAATCTATTTTTTAAATGTTTTTAATAATAAAAAGAGCGAAACAAAAGACTAACACACACACAAACAATTAATGTAAAGAGTCATTTCTTTTGCTTTGCATTGAATACCAAAATCACTAATTCTGTTTTTTGGCCTTTATATTCGATGAATTTATATAATGATAAAGAATAATCAATAAGAACACCATAACATTAAGAATATTGGCAACAATCGCTAATTGCACATCGGTTATCATGGTTTTTCTTCAAAAATTCACACAACGATGAAGTTTGATTTTTAAAAAAGCCGAAGAAGAAGAATAAAAAAAAAACTGCACACATCGAACATTTGTTTTTTTCCTATTGGCAAATCGGTCAACCAGTTGAAAAGTATGTCGCCCATTTGAGGCAAGAGGGAGAGAGAGAGAGAGTTAAATCAAGATCAATCAATGGTTGTATTTTATTGAAATATTATGATACCATAAATCACAAATCAATGAGCGATTTGTTCATAATAAAATGATCATAAAAAGAAAAACGAAATGTACAAAGTTCTTATCGAATTCTTTTATGATTATAGTCACACATTTCAATACTTAGGTTGAGAAGTAGGAACTATATGTTGATGAAAGTCATTATCATTAAAAACATTCGAAAACAAGAAAAAGATTTCTATCGAAAAAAACATAGAACAAGGTCTGGTGATGATAAACATTAAGGAGACTTGCTTGAATGATTCTCAACATAAAACTTGGATATATAAATCACTGAAGATCAGCATTCGAAATGATATTTACAAATATTCGAACGAACAACAACAAAAATGTCGAGCACAGACCTTGCTTTTCAAGAAGCCGATACGAATAATGATGGTTATTTAACTGAAAATGAATTTCGAAATTTTGTTCAACGAAATTCAACAGTTGGCAATGATTTCGGCTCGTCAGCCTATCGATCATCGGTCTACGAATCGTCAACAAGTGGCAGTGGCAGTGGCGGATTCCGAGGTAGTTTAGCTTACAATGTAAATGGCAATGGTGGAGCTGGATATAATTCATCTTATGGATCCTCATCGTACCGAACAACAACGGCTAACGTTGGTGGTGATTTAGCAAATTTGAATGTTGTCGGTGATGCCGGTTCATCGAATTTCACATCGACATCACAAACAACAGCGATTCAACAGTACGCAACAGATGAACAAGGAAATTTCAAAGATCCAAGTCCGCAAGTTGTCACTCGGCCAGCTCAAGGCGGCCCGTTGACTTACTCGCAAAATATCCGTGTTCGATTTCTTCAACCACCGCCTGTGCCAGCACCCGGCGTAAGTCGAGTTTTTTCTCGGAAAAATATCGATTAAATTCGATTTTTCGTTTAGCCATTGATTATCAAGGAAGTTCGACCACCTCAACCACCTCCTCCAGCTCCTCTACGTGTTCGACAACAAGCTCCACCGCTTCCACAACCACCTCCACTTGTTCTTCGTGAACGACCACCACCAACACCAGCTACAGTCGCTTCACAAACTGGTACATTTCTCTTTGTTCACTCAATAAGCTGTTTTCTTTTTTAAGTTGTCAAAAATCTGGCTGCGATTCCCGTTCCACCACGATCGGTCATTATCGAGCGAATCCCACCCGCACCACCCAAACCACGTAAAATGTTTGTGGTTGTCGTTTTTGAAAATCTATTTTTAACTATTCTCAGGTGATATTATCATCGAACGATGGGTTCCATACGGTGAAATGGAAAAACGAAAGACCATTGTTCAACGTGCTGAAGCTGCTAAGGCCTATGCCAAACCGCAAAATGTCATTATTCAATACGAAGCACCACAAGTTCGTGTTGTTCGACAATTTCAACGTCTTGGCGTAACACGAGAAGATCCACAAGCATATGTTCAACGTTACGGAACTGTCCTTCTCGATGCTACAACTCTCGTTCAACAAGCACGTGCTGCCGGTGTTGTCGAAGATATTGTAAGTTCTGCGACTCGTTTCATTTCAAACAAAATACAAAATGCATTTATTTAGTCACCACCTCTCCCTCAAAACACTTTCAACACATCAGAATTTTCATCATCATCATCGGTAAACGGTGATGCTAGCTTCGAAACAGGCGGTCACATTATTTCCGGTGGTGGTGGTGGTGGCGGTGCTGCTGCTGCTCGTTCGTCGTATTTCGAATCATCATCATATTCGTCATCAAGTGGTGTTAATACAGGCGGATTTGACTCATCATTTGGTGGTTTTGGCGGATCGGCTGATGCTGCTTTCGCTGCTGCTGATGTCAACAATGATGGCGCTCTATCTCTAGCCGAATTTCGTAATGCTGGCTTTTAGATTCTCACACAAAAATCCTTATTAGAACTTTAGTCAATAAACTAACCCCACTAACTAATTAATTTTTCCCTTTCAAACACAATTCGCTTCATTTTTCAATAAAATAAATCGATTAAAATCAAGAACGAGCAAAAAAAACATATGCACATGATAATTAATGGGTTCTTGTTCGTAGTTTTTTATTGGAACAAACGAGAACAAATATTGCATTTATGTATAGATGTTTAATGTTATGTATTGACGAAAAAAATTGATAGAAAAAGAAAAGAAAATTAATGTCAAAGATCTAATCGAAGCAGAACGAATTTTATATTCGATGAAGAAATAAAAAAAGAAAAAAAATGAATGTCCTTGTTCTTTTCTTTTTTCTTTTTCTTCTGCTTGACTTTGTTCGCTTCACGAAATAAAAGAAATTAATTTATTGAGCAATTTCTCCTAAAAATTGACGAAACTCATTTCGATCAATTGATCCATCGTGATTTAAATCGGCTGCATTGAATGCAGCAGTTTGACTTGCAAATAAACTCGTATCATACGAATCAGCAAAAGCAGCACCACCGTTTTGTACGGTTTCGTAGCCTGAATAACTCGACGTCATTCCTTGTTGACCATGAAAAACTGACGATGAACTTGTTGGTGGCGACTGAAAATAGAGAGATGATTCAATTCGAGATTGAATGAAAATGTTCTACGTACGATATCTTCGATAACACCAGCAGCACGTGCCTGTTGAAGGAGAGTTTCACTATCGATTAATGATGCGCCGTAACGTTGAATGTAAGCTTGAGGATTTTCAGGTGTAACGCCAAGTCGTTCGAATTGACGAACGACACGAACTTGCGGTGGTTCATATTGAATAATAATATTTCGTGGTGATGGATAAGGTTTCGGTGGATCAGCACGTTGAACGATGGTCTTTCGTTTTGTTATAGTAGAATAAGGCATCCATCGTTCGATGATAATATCACCTGAAAACAGTAAGCAGTTTCGAGAGAACGAGAAAGAAAAGTAATTGTACGTGGTTTAGGCGGAAGTGGTGGTAGTCGTTCGATGATGACTGAACGAGGTGGAACAGGTACTGCAGGTAGTTTTCGAATAACTGGAAAAAAAGAGGCAATTTGTTTTTGCAAAAATATGAATAAAAAAGGACCTGTTTGAGTTCCGACACTCGCAGGAATTGCTGGAGGTTTTTCACGGAGAACGAGTGGAGGCGGTTGTGGAAGAGCTGGAGCTCGTTGACGAATAATAAGCGGTGGAGGTGGTGGCGGTTGAGGTGGCCGAACTTCTTTGATAATCAATGGCTAAATGAAAAATCGAATTCAATCGACATTTGTTTTCACGAGAAAATCGATTTACGCCTGGTGGTGGAATTGGTGGTGGTTGAAGGAATCGAACACGAATGTTCTGTGTATAAGTCACTTGTCCACCTTGAGCTGGACGTCGAATAACTTGTGGATTTGGATCTTGAAAAAGTCCTTGTGCATTCGTCGCATACTGTTGAACGTTTGTTTGAGAGCTACTTGCTTCGTAGGAAGACGATGACGCTGCTGTTAAATTACTATTCGATCCAATATTAGCCTCATATTCTCCTTGAATGCCACCTACTGATGATTGGTCATAAGAATAAGCTGTACCTAAATCAGAAACTGCGCCGTAACCTTCACTATGACCACCAGTGAAATCACCGTAGGTGGCCGCCGATGAAGTTTCATACGCGCTCGTCGCAAATGGAACTTGTTCAAATTCACCTCCTGTGTAAATAGCTTCGGTTGCATTGGCTCCAAAATTTTGTGCAATAAGATTACGAAATTCATTGAGATCAAGACGTTCGTCTCTATTCGCATCTACAATAGTTCAAATAAACATTAACGACCTCAAAAAACAACAAATTATAAATCAATCGATACCAGCTTGATCAAATAGTTCATCGGCCATTATTCAATTTGAATGTGACGAAAGTTTCTGTAAGAAGAAAAAAAAAAGAAGAAACGAACAAGTACAACTAAACGTTTGTCGAACTTATTTAACAGTCACTTTAAATACTATCACCAAAATCATTCAACCAAACCAACACAATACAAGGGCGTTTACGTTCATTTTTCTTCTCTCGCCTCGATCTAACCAACTCTTGTCAACATACGAATACATTGAGTAAAACTCGATCAATATTATTCAACTAATGTCAAGCCGACAGACAACGTCATCATCATACATCTATCCGAGTTTATCGATAGTTTTTCTTGTTCAAAATGATTATCAAGCGTGAAACAAGTTGATTAAATAAGATACAAATGAATAAAAATTATATTAACACAACAAGCAAATGATTGACAAATATGATTTGAAATCAAACGGTCGTTTCTTTCTTCTTCTTTTTTGTTACTCGCTTATTACCAAACGAAATTGTTTTGCTCAAGGTTTTCCATCTGTCTGATTTCAAGACAATTAAACAATAACCTTCGGTGATTTTCAACATGAAAAATTTCTTCCTTTGTTTTATTTAACAATGTATGATGAGACTGTGAGAGAAAGAAAATGTCTGTATAATTAACTCTCTACGGTAGGGAGTATTGCAGATGAACGAGCACAAATAACATGTGAGCTTAATTTCTAATCGGAAACCAAACGAAGAATGTTAGATGTATGCAGTGTGATTCATCTATGAAATCTATCTCGACTATCAAACGAAGGAAAATACTAATGTAATCAGCATTTTTTTCTCTCTCACTCTTTCTTTCCCTATGTTTTATATACCTATTCATCGCTCGAACGAGCTCGTGGAATAACATTTCTGATGATGAAGATGCGATGCGTAGCCTTTTTACGTCAAGGTTAATAAGAATGGTCTCTTAAGTTATTTTTTTCTTCCGTAAAAATGTTCAACGACGACAATCAAGAAATTTTATTTTTCAAACGAAATAATTTTCTTTTCTTTTTTTTTGCATTTCAAACTCAGACAGAATATGTTTATTTTTCGCATGTCATTTATTTTGATTAACAAGCACGCTACTCTTAACGACATGTTTGTTCACCATACCGTACTCAACTGTTCAATGAATAGGTACTTGTTAAGAAAAATAACAACGTTTATTCAGCTAACACACAGAGACACAATTAGGACGTTAATTTTTTACGAGTCTCTCTCTCTCTCTCTCCCTGTTTCTTTCGCAATGTAACAGGTTTCCGATTAGTCGATTAAATCGTTAGCCGACGAAAGAATAAAGATTACTTTTAGATTTTAATATTACGTTTTGTATCGTGCACGAGAGAAAGGAAATGAGGATACTCGACGTTTAATTGAAACTGTAAGTATGACTGAAGTATGTATGGATACGAAATTCAATTTGTCTATATCGTTAGTGATCAGACGAAGAAGAAAAAGAAAAAGAAACCGAGAGAAACGATTATTTATGAGGTAAATCGATTATCCATTTTCCGGAAAAATCGTTTCTCTCGTTCGTCTTTTGTCTGCTTGTCAAGCACCTGTCTGAAGATGACCTCATTTATTCTATTACTATCCGCCTCAACCGATGGCTAGCTTCAATAAATGTGCTCATTCAGATCATCGCCTTTTGTCCACACAATGATTTATTCCCGTAGGAAGAATGCAAACAAAACAAAAAAGATAATCTCTTGAGCGAACATACAAATCGATCAAACTATTTCATATAATTGTACGTGTGCCTTTTTCTTCTTCTCATTCATGGAAACAAACGAGAGAATAGGTAAGAGAAACTGTTTCGATACTCTATTCTGTTAAATACAACTCGATAATTACTTTCTCGCACGCAAGACAAATCTCAATATGTTCATTCTCGGCATGATGATGATGATTTATCTTCTTATTGTTATCAACGGGTGGTCAGAATCGACGATAAAAGATTAACATTACAACTTTCATTTATTCACCTTTTAGTCTTTCTTTTTTCCTCTCGTTTTGTATCTCAATCTGACACATTGATGATTAGAATAGTATCGATGATCCTGAACAGACATCATCATCATCAGTTAGTTGATGATAACAAGAGGAAAATAAGTGTGCGCTCAATACGATCGATTTGTTTGTATAACGAGTCTCGATGTAGAAGCAGCAGAAAAAGAAGAAGAAGACGACAACGAGTTACTGTTAAAGATAATAGAACTTGACAAGACAATAGGAAGTTTAGAGCCGGAAGAAACGAAATGCTTGAGTACTAAAGGGAATTACTAAAGCAATAGATTAATCTATGCGAGCAAAAAGAAAACATTCCGTCTGACTTCTTTTTTTTTCTTTCAATTGAAATGTTTTTTCGTCTTCAAGTGTATCGATGTATTATTGCTTTTAGATGAACAACTATTCTCGAGAATTATTTTTCCATGTATTATAAATCTCTTCGTTTGATTTTATTTTTTCTTTCAATTCATTTACTCAATAGTACCAATGATGATCAAACTCAATTCGAAATGATAACTCGTGCCGAAAAAACCAATGTACAATTTATATGTGATTTGAATGATGTCGCTTGGTGGAAACGACCGAATCTCTTAGCAACACGATACGGTGTTATTCTGCCGAGATTTCGTTCGAAAATGTCGATTCAACATTCGAAAGATAATCTTTCGAAACAAATTCTTACGATTGAACGACTTCAATCGAATGACTCAGGTGTTTATGAATGTGAAACACTTGGTGATATTCGACAATTTCATTTGATTGTTATCGGTAGGTCAACAGATTTTTTTCTTTAGTTCTAATCGAATGATAACAAGTGCTTTCAATCATAATAATATTACAAGAGACAAACAAAAAAAAAAGAAATATTTTTTTCCTCCTTTTATTTGTTCTAGTTCGATTAACAACAGTTGAACTTGGCGTACAATATGAATCGACGAACGAATATCTTCCTCAGACAAATTTATCCTATCAATCATTATTATTAAATAATCGATTTATTAGTTTACGTGAAAATCAATACATTCGTTTGACATGTGTCGTTTCTCGAGCCTATCCAGCAGCTACACTTCATTTTCCATTCGATGTTGATTATCGTCTCGAACGAAATACAACCATCGAAAATGACGATCAAACCTATCGAACAATACTCGTTCTCATCATACGAATAACACGACAATTACATAAACGTTTATTTCATTGTCAAGCAACGCAAATAACGAACGACAAACAAAACGAACAGATACGTATCCATTCGAATACACTTCAAATGGATGTTGCTTGTAAGTCATCGATCGACTCCGCCCGATGGTTTTCCTTTTAATTCTATTTTCTTTTCACTGACCTCTTGTCTCATTCAATTTGGTCAATATATCTTTCGGTTGACTGCTTTCATCGAAGTGTCTGCAAGGCACATCGGAAATGTGCGTTTTTTTTCTTCCCCTTTCTCCCCCTTCTCTTTCTCTTGTTCTTTCTACACTAACTTAACTCGAAAAAAAAGCAGATGCTAAATGCAAAGATTCTTTTCTCTATTCTATGGACGTAATCAGAGGATCCAATTAAAATTGACATGTTATTAATCAATAACAGTCTTGATGAGACTTGTTCTTTGGCATTTTTTTTTGTCTTCTTGCTTTGATATCACTGAAGGTTTAGTTATTAGCTAGAATATACGTACCGTACATATGAACTATCCTATTAGTACTGAGAGAACAGAGAAAGAACATGCTGTTTCTTTGAGAGTGAAACAAAAAGAAAAATAGACAAATCTAATATTGAGATTTTGTAATTAAATTTCGAGAGATTTTCTTTTGTTATTTGTTTGTCTATTTCTTCGATGTTAAATAAGCTATGTTTTTTTTTGTGTCTGAAAACTTCATCATTCGGGTCGAAATCGACTTAAAAACAAAGGGCAAACAACGAATTATCGTGTCTCGTATTGTTTCTCTGCTTGATTACTGACATTTAAACATTGTCGATGTGTATATAGAGAAGGTTAAGTAGCTGCAACAATGTCAGTTGTTTTCTATATTATTTCTTCGAAAGACGTATTCAATTATTCTATTGTATTCCTTTTGGATACACACGTATCTTCGTGCAGATTAACTCTGTGTTTTTTTCGACGTTTATTTAGATAGTCCTGTATGTTCACAAAAATTTTCATCGATTCCCGAGATTTATACAGGTTTACATCGGCCAATTAATTTAACATGTCATATGAATAATGGTAATCCGAATCAAATCAATTTTACTTGGCATTTACCCAATGGAAACATTTATTCAGGCGATTATTTAAATATTTCATCGAGTTATTTAACATTTCTTCCAACATCAATCGACGATTTCGGACAAATTCTTTGTCGAGCACAAAATCAACTTGGTCTTACTGGTCAATGTTATCTTAACATGTCATTAGGAGGTTATTTCAAAGCTAAATAATCAAAATAAAACGATGTTTTTTTTCTTTTTCTTCAATATTTAATTAGGCATACCTGATCCAATTAAATCTTGTCAATACACATACTTAAATTCGACGTTGACTGTTAATTGTCAAGCTGGATTTCATCAAGGCGATGAGGATTTCTTTTGCTATATGTACAAACGACAATTAAATGGCACTTATTCCGAACATGCACGATTGAAAGGCAATTGTGCGTTTATTCTTCCGGATTTAAAACCTGAAAATCATCATGATTTTCGTGTATTTACAAAGAATAAATTCGGAGATAATTTCGAGCAAAGTTTCTCGATTCAAGTTGGTAAACCTCGAGGTAGTTTGTTTATCTTATTTGAAATTCAATTGTAAAATCTTTCGATTGATCTAGTCGATACATTCGCTGAACGAACTCGTACTTATTTGCCCTATATGACCTTATGTATTATTGGTGCTTGTCTTGCATTTATCGTACTTTTCTGTTGTTTATGTCAAAAACTTCGGCAAGCTATGTATATCAGACATAAAACGAATGATAATCTCGATTTAACCTATGATAATTCCAATGGTAAAACATCTCATTCACATCCAATACGTCCATATCGTTCGAAAGATTATCTCATTTCGTCGGAACCATCGACATTACATCGGCCAAATCCCATGTTGAAAAGTTTATATTCAAATGACGATGATTTTCAATCCAATCGACGGAGTTTATTCAAAGAAACTGATCTTGATCGATACGCTGGAACAGTTAAACCATCGGCTAACAATCGAAATCGATCGTCAACATCAACAACAAATGATAGTGATCTTGTTTCGATTCAACGTCGACCGAGTTTTCAAGCAGCTACAAAATTTAGTACACTCGATTTTTATACCACGTCCGAACCATTCTATTTTCTCGATAAACAATTGACGAAATCGTCTCAACGCAATCATTATTCGCCATATGCAAATCGACATAGTACAGGTTTAATTATGGAAAATCAAATGATAAAAAATTCTCATGAGAAAACCAACGGCAAATTAACACCGAAAATAGAAGACGGTATTTTTGTATAGAAATTTTCACCTTCAACGTTTTTCATTTAATGTTGTTTGTTTGAATGAAATAAAAAAAAAGGCACAAAAGAATGCTTTTTCTTAAATCTATTGAAATTTGAAGAATAGTTACTAATATGATTCAGTAGAAGAAGAAAAAAAACAATTGTCGTCAGAACTAAACGATGCTTTTTTCAGTGTTAATTATATTAACACAATCAGTTTTTTTGTTTGAAAATGAGTCGACCAAGGTATGAATAAATCAAAAATTTTCCTTTTTTAAACATGAAACTATAACTTTAGTTATGTGCAAACGCATCAACCAGGAGCTATCGTAGTTAAACAGCAATATACGGAACAAAATGCATGGCACTTTGAAAATCGTTGGAGTTCAAAATTATGCGCGTGTAAACCGTGCGGCCGATGTAAGAGAGAAAAAAAGGAAATGTTGTTTTCCGCTACTCGATCGATATTTATCGATTAGGTTGCTTTGGATGTTTTTGCTGTTGTTGTATGGGATGTAAATTAGCAAAATATATGGGCGAATCATGTATCAATGGTTGTTGTCCTTGTTCAATATGTTACTTTCGAACAAAATTGCGTACAGCTCGACGAATTCAGGTTCGAAATTGAATGTTCATACGTTAGTATTCGTCTCGAAATGCTCTGATTTAGGGAGGATGCTGTGATGATTGTTGTTCATGCTGTTGTTGGGGATGTGCAGCGACTCAAACAGCCAATGAACTCGAACAACAAGGTCTATGGGATCCGCCAAGAACGAAAATACAGAAAACGCCTCGATCGCATTACAACAATTAAATACTGCAACCACAACAAATTCATTTCCATGGACTCGTTTTTCTCTTTCTCTTCTCGATTTTATTCAACATTATTGTTGTCAAAATAATTATAAAACTAATCGCTCTAAAATTCTCTCTTTCTCTCTCTCTCTCATTCTCGATTTATATATTTTTTTTATATCGTCATAGGAACGATACTTGTGTGCTCATATCAAATAAAACAAAACACAGTTTGGTATCAATCAAAAAAGAGAAAGAGAAAAACGTAGAGAATTTTCCTCGCCTCGTCTTTTATGCCAATCGATTTTTTTTTCTTCGTCCCTAATTCATTGTTTAACTAGTTGTAACTAACGAATTTGTGTACGTCACCATATCAACAATATTTCATATCGAAGTGAATATATAGAAATTTAAAAGCAAGCGACGTATACGTAGAAACTAATCACATATAGTTATTTACAGCTTCAGTCAAGTCAAAAGGAAATAAAGAAGTTATTATGGCAAAGTAAATCTTGAAATTTTTATATATATTTTTTTTCATTCTTTCTTTCACATAGTCCTGTTTCACGACAACCAGCCGGAGCTGCTGAACTCTATCCATTTAGTGGTCAATGGCAAAATAAACTCTTCGATTCATGTAAACCATGTTCACGATGTAAATTTTCATTTGTCATTCCATATAAAATAATTAATAATTTGAATTCGACGTTCTCTAGTTGCTTATGCATGTTTCTGTGGACCATGTTTCACTGCTCAGCTAACTGATCGTGTTGGCGATCATATTTTAACATGCTGTGTTAATCCAAGTACGCTTATGACAATTCGTACAAAAGTTCGAACAGCCTATAAAATCGAAGTACGATTTTTCTCTTTCAAAATCGTTATAATTTTCTTCTCTTCTTCTTTTTTTTCTAGGGTAGTCTAATAGAAGATTGTTTAACAACAACATGCTGCTGTGCTGCCCCATGCGCAGCTTTACAAATCGAAAAAGAACTCGATCATCGTGGTGTGCCAGCTAAACGTGCGAAATAGATCGCTGCAAATAGACAGTTTTGACAATTATATTTTCACCCTTGTTCCCATCTTTGAGCTCTCTTTTTTTTTCTCCATCAAATTTCAACTAAATACACATTTTGATGAGCATTGATTTTGATCTCATATTGCAATTCAAATAGTAATTATCGTCTCAGTTTTCAAGAGAGTCAAAAAAGAAAATTTGATTCGTCATAGCTGAAGGGCATTAAATATAATTTCAATTCAAAGGTTTCGAACAAATTAAAGCTCGTTTTCATTTGGATGCAATAACAATGGCAACAGCAAATATTTATTTATGTTCTATGTATGACGAAAGAGATTAACATGCGAGAATGTTTCAGCGGATTTGATTTGAACACCAGCAGTTGTTGATAATGATGATTGTTCGGTTGTAACATGTGAAAGAACATTTTTCAATTCACCGCAAGCAGCCTATTGAGAACACAAAGAAATATTTTGACGAGATGCAATTTATTGAAGAGATTGTTTACCCAGATTAGACCGAGATATGGAGCAGATGGCTTCAATGGACGAGAAATGTACTCAGGATGGTATTGCACACCCACAAAATACGGATGATCTTTCGAGAAAAAACAAGCAAATGAATTGAGACAATTTTTTTTGTTACCTTCGAGTTCAATGATTTCCATTCGTTGATTATCCTCACTTCGACCAACGAATTTCATTCCAGCACTTTCGAATTGATCGACATAAGCTGGATTAACTTCATATCGATGTCGATGACGTTCATCAACCGATGGAACATTTCCATAGAGTTTTCCTATTCAAACAATAACAGTTTCTCTTCTTGTTTTTTTTCTACTTCTTGAAATACACATACGAACGGTGCTATCTTCAGTAACAAACATTGTCGTTCGACGACCTAATCTCATCGTTCCTACAAAGAAGACGTAAAAAAAAGAAGCAAACTCTCATTTTCAATCACTAACCTCCCATGGCACCAGGATTATGTTCGGGCATTTCAATGACCTATTTCAATCATCGAAAATAAATTCAATTCGAAAATTTCGAATTCCAATCTTACCACTTGATGTTCACATTTATCGAATTCAGATGAATTAGCATCTTTATATTGCAAAATATGTCGTGCAAATTCGATGACAGCACATTGTAATCCCAAGCAAATGCCAAGAAATGGTTTCAATTGCGTTCGTGCCCATTCAATCGCAGTTATTTTACCTTCAACACCACGTGAACCGAAGCCACCAGGCACGAGAACACCACTGAAGGAAAAAAAGGAATCTCAATCGAACGAACACATCTCGATTCTTACTGTGCACTGCACAATTGTTGCCAAGCTTCGTGATATTTTACTGGATCATCTTTTTGCGTATTAGCTTCAAGATCAGTTGCATTAATAAACTGTACGCAAAGAAAATGACAAGGAAATCTTGGATTTTTGTCCGACAATCGACTGATTTCTTACGAGAACTTTTAATTTCCGATTACAAAATAGAGCTGCATGAGTCAATGCTTTCAAAACTGATGCATAGGCATCTTCCATGCCTGTGTATTTGCCTACCAAGGCAATGTTAACTTCATCGAGTTGTCGTTCGATTCTAAATACGAAAGAGAAAAAAAACTGAATGACTCATTAATTTTTCATTAAAGTATCATAGCATGTCTCTGCCTTTTCTCAATGTTTTTTTTTCTTTTTTACACAGAAAGTACGGGTCTTCGTTCCGGTTGATTGGAGTAAAAACAAAACAATACGTTTTTCTCTTCTCAAACATTACGACTGTATCAACCATGGCGTTGCCAATGTCCTACGTGAATCCAATAAATACACCCAATGGCTATGTGCAAATGAATCCGTACGCATTATCTCCGCCCGTTAAAACTAAAACTGAAGCAGACGGTGGTAAAACCTTATGGATTATAGTCGGTACTATTGCTGGAATTGTTCTTGTCGGTATGGCTTTAGGTTTAGGTCTTGGTATTGGTGCAGCAGGCATTCTGAGTAGTGAAACCTTAACACCATTCAATGTAACAGTTGTTAACGAAACAACAACAACAACAACAACAGCAATGTCATCTACTATCTCAACGTAGTTCTTTTTGCGGTTTTTTTTTCTCATTTTATGTGTATGTATACATTGATATAGTAAAATTTACCGTTCAGCTAAATCTCGCCAACGAACCATTAATGATCGATCATAATTTGGTTTTGGAACTAGATGAAGACGACTTGAAAGATATGTGAATACACCATTTTCTTCTAATAATAGTGGAACTCGGTAGAGTGTTTTGACGTCGGCAACACAAATGACCTTGAAGACAATGATAGAAAAAAAAGAACGTAGTTTTTATTTATGTTTACTTGTTCTTTATCGACTTGACAAAACATAGAAACTTTCTCTTTTGCTGAAAGAGACATAGTTGTTGCCGATCGACAGATAATCTAAATATAAACCGAATCATTCGAATGTTTCTCTTCTTCTATCTCAACAAACTAAATCAGGTGTTAAACCATAGCCTCGAAGTTCTTTGACGCTATGTTGCGTTGGTTTTGTTTTATGTTCTTGTGTTGCATTTGGCTAATCAAACCGAAAGAAAGAAAGACCAAAACTAGCAAATGAACGAATCAATTAACAAACAAACTTGTGGAACAAGACTGACGTGGACCAAACAAAAATTTTCTCGCTTGACACGGAATTGAAATTGTCGAAATGCTTCGACAAACGACATACTTTCAATATCACCAATTGTTCCACCAAGCTAATCGAACAAATTGACATTGTTTGTTTGTTTCTTTATTTATCCATCTTACTTCAATTATGCAGATATCCGGTTCGGCTGTATTTTCATCAGCTGATATTCGTGCAACACGTTCGACCCATTCTTGAATTGCATCAGTTATATGCGGTACAACTTAATTCACAATTTAATCTCAAAATAAAACGAAAAACGATTCAATAATCATCGATTTACCTTGAACTGTCTTTCCGAGATAATCACCTCGTCGTTCTTTATCAATAACATATTGATAAATCTTTCCCGTTGTTATATTATTATCACGATGTAATGTTACATCGAGAAATCGTTCGTAGTTACCCAAATCAAGATCAACTTCTCTAATAATTGAAATTCAATTCAATCCTTCGTGAAACAAAACAAAACCGATCTCTACCCGCCATCATCAAGAACAAACACTTCGCCATGTTCGTACGGTGAAAATGTGCCTGCATCGATATTGATATACGGATCAATCTGAATGTGTAAAATCAATTGACTAAATCAAAAATCTTGTTCATCGAAACTACTTTTATCGATGTAACACGATATCCATGCGAACGAAGTATAGTTCCAATACTTGACGAAATAATACCTTTTCCAATTCCACTAATTACACCGCCAGTTACTAAAATGTACTTCATTTTCGACTGAGATGAATTCTAGAACAAGGCGCAAATTATCTTTCGAAGATGCTCTCAATTCGAGATATGAAATCAGTTTTTTTCTCTTTTATATCGAAATTGTAAGCATACAGGGAGAAAGAATATGTGTATTTGTAACGTGCATATATGTTTAGTGATAAGAGAACTAGGCCTGGATACAACGAGAGAAAAAGAATGTATAGTTAAGTGATTCATAGATTTCCGAAAACAGATTATTGTGTCTCTATATGTTGTTATCATGACCTATTGTTTTCCAGTAGCTAAAAGTTCGACATTGTTTTTCTTCTTTTCACAGTCGGACACTTGTTAACTAATGAAAAATGAGCTCATTCGAAATCATTGCATGAGTAAATAGAAAATCTCTCTTAGAGATTTAATTCTGATCGATGATTGAAACAGCAGACGAATAATCCCTCTATCGATCAGCAGCTTCTCATTGGTTCGAATTTGAAATATAATTTGACCAATGAATGAACCTGAGGTTAATTTTTTCCTCTTTTTTCTTTTCATGTTTTCTAGTTCATTACGCTCGAAGATGATCTTAATCTCAAATAGTAAATCTTCTTTCAGATTTTAGATTTCGATTTAATCGACGAAAAATGGGTGCCCAATTAAGCAAAGTCGAAGATACTGTCTGCGAACTTTACCGAAAAACATGGCCACAAGCTTGGTAAACACACGAATTCATCATTTTTTTCTTGTTTAATTTGATTATTCAGGTATCTTGCACCATCATTCATTGTATCTGTTGGTACTTTGGGCTATGTTGGTTATGCTATTGCCCAAAATAAACCATTGCCATCATCGCCAAATCTTTCAATATTGCATTTGGTTGGTGTTGCCGGTGGATTCGGTATTAGTGTTTGGATGACTGCGGTTCATGGCCGTGCAATTCAACGAATGTTAACACGTCAAGAATTTGCTACTGTTCAATCGCATTTATCGACTGTTTATTTTTCCTCATCAACAGTCTTGTCAGGTTTAAGTTTGGGCACATTCTTACTCCGACATCCATTCAATACATGGTCGCGAGATGCAAAAAAATTAGTAATACGAAAAGAAAAACAACAAAAATAGATCTTTTCTTCGATTAGGGTATTGCATTATTCGTTGCATTTGCTACGGCTGAAATCAATAGTTTGATTCTCAATCCATTGGTTACGAATCTCATGTTCAATCGAAATAACATCGAATTTTTACAAGCAGCTAAAGTAAACAAAACTGAACTTGAATTATTGTGTTAACCGAATCATTTATTTATTTAGACAAACGAGGATATTGAACGATTAGTTCGAAACGATCCAAAATATCGTTCGATTAATAATCAATTCAATTTATTGCATTCATTATCAGCTATTTCCGGTTTTCTCTATCATGGTGTGCAATGGTATCATCTCTTCTTTCTTGCTGATCACTGTCTTGTTCTTTAAGACAATTAAATATAAAAGATAATGCTTAACACTTCTTCGTAGATAGAACCAAAGCCCTATTTTTAAAATAAATCTACATTGCATTACTGTCCACTTATTCATTGCGATTTCTAGATATAAAATGTCGGACAATTTCGATGAATCGAATTCAATCGACGATGAACAAACATTCGTCAATGAAGATGAATTCAAAGATTTTACTGAGAAATTAGATAAATTTACACCAATTATACCCGAAACAGTAACAGAATACTATATGAAACAATCGGGTTTGCAAACTGACGACGAACGAGTTATTAAACTTCTCTCAGCATCCGTTCAAAAATTCATGTCAGGAATTGTCAATGATTGTTATCAATTGCATAAACTCAGAGAAAGATCCACTAATCGTCCTGCAGCCGCCAACACCGCCGCTGCTGCTGCTCAATCAGCTACAACTACTGAACCAGTTGCTGCAGCAGCTACAACAACCGATCAATCAGCGATTAAGAAACCAGTCGTTCAAACAAATCAAACGTTAACATTAAACGATCTCAATCACGTTCTTGAGGAATATGATATTAATGTGAAAAAAACATTTTATTATACTTAATGTAAATACAAAAAAAAGCAAAACTCTGTGTGTACATGGTTAAATAAAAAAGTGGACGTTCTTTTTTTTTCATAATTAAATGCAAATTGATTTTATTATTAAACGAGAATAATAATAAAAGAAAACGAAAACTACATGGAGATATATTTGAAGTACTGGAATGTAACACTGAGCTATAATACAATCCGAGAGCATCACAGGAACTAGAGAATTATTTGTTCAGACAATTAATTTCGCAGATATGCTATCATCGATATCATCATCATGAAATTTCAAATAGGGCAATGTCAATATATTCCAATTTTCATTTGGCCAAAAATGTAAATGAAGATTTGCTTGTGGATTTTGATATTTAATTGTTAAATATCCGCAAATAACAATAGCTTCATTACTACTGAAAAAGATCAATACATGCCAAAAGGCGTGTAAATACGGAAATGATATTGACAGCCAATATGTACAGAACATTCGATCACAAATCCAAATTGTCACAGCTAAAGACCACATGCAGAAACAATGTAAACCGAGACTTTTAACTCGAACACTGTCACAACTAAAAGAAGAAGAAAATCGAACTGATGAGATTTAATTCGAAGAATCGTACCGAAGAAGATGAATGACAATGAAATAAATCGCTGGTAAACCGAGAATCATCAGAGCGAATGCATTTGCATATGGATAAACAACAGATAAACAAGTTATAATCAATGCAAATAGAATGCATGTATAAACAAATCGATGTCTACGAAAAACAAAGATCAATAAACGAATAAAAATCAATTGAGAGCTCTACCGTTGAACTCGAAATGATTGTGGCAAGTAAATACTCGGTAAAAACAACGCATAACCCGTTGTCAATACCCAAAGTATGGAGATTTCATCGACTAATTGTCCAACCTAGATGAAGATTCTTTCGAATTGTTATTTTGCTTTGTCAATTTCGTTTCACATACGAGACTTAATGTTGCATGAAAGTAAACTGAACCAATGCCGATAATAATCAATATTATCCAGAGCATCGTAATACCATTTGCTACACGTTTCGAATATGGACGGAAAAGTAAGATCATGATTGGTGGCACCAAAAAGAAGAATATATTTGAAACCTAAAGACGTTCAGAATGAGTTTTTGGCAAATCGAAATCAAATTTTGTTTGTTTTTTTTTAAATATTTTTGCCCTCATCCAAAAATGAAACGAAACAAAACTAGTTAATTAATAAATAGCAAGCAGGATGAATGATGGAAAAAAAAACATGAGCATGCATTCAAACATGTAAAATAAATAGCAATCTCATAGAAAATTCCTTTACCTGGAAACCAAGATTTAGGCATAGCCTGCAATATAAATAGCTGTTATGAAAGCGAATGTGATTTTATTTGTTAGAAGAAGGAGAAAAACGAAATGATTGTGAACACATATGCTTACCGTGTTCCAGAACTCGGCGATATGATCACTGACGACATAGTTTGGCTCGCACCAATCGACTGTACTTGAGCCAGGTCGGAAGGGATTAGTACTTGAGGATTTCGAAGGTATATACATCTGAAAAAAGTTTTGCTAGACTTGACTTTTGTTTTTTTTTATTTCGATTCCGTTTCGATAGATTTTATTTATTCAAAACAAAAAAAACAAAACAATAAAAGCAAATCGACAACAACTATTCGCTTGATTGCTTTCGTCTATTTGTTGAGAAACAAATGGAATCGAAGTAGATTTTTTTCTTCTGATCATTATTTGAACTTGCTTTTGCTTCTCTTATTGAAGATTAGCTCGTCGAGCATAACCACCTTGTCGTCCACGTTGATTGCCACCTTGTTGTTGTTGTTGATCATTCGCTTCTTGAAGTGAAACATTCGGCAATGCTTTGAAGTCGAATGCGTTTAACATGTCCTTGGTATCTTGATCAATAGCAATTGGTGTTTGAGGTTCAAGTGCTGAGACTTCAGGTACGTAGTTATCTCGTCGTTCACGTTCTTCTTCTTGAAGTTTAATTGAAATGCCTCGAACAGGTCCGGCTTGAATACGTTTCATTAAATGTGTAATAAAACCGGCGATTTGATTTCGAAGACGTTTCGTTGGAATAACGGCGATTTCTTCGACGACACGTTTATTTGTATGAAAATCGACGGTTAATTTTGTGTAATATTTTTCGATGATTTGTCGCGAAGCTTTTTTAACGGTTTTCGTACGAACACGACCCATGTTTTTAGTTTTCGAACGAGACTAACAAACAAATGATCTGAAAGAAGAAAAAAAAAGAACGAAACAGATTTTAATTTCTACGGTTTAGCAATGACAATTTTAATTTTCGTTTGTCTATCCTCGGATTTCGCTGCATAATCGGATTCAGTATGAAATCTACAATGATCACAATTATCGAACTCATTCGAATCAGTCTGTTCGTCAGTTGTCGATCGAGGATCGTGTGGTTTCGTATATACACAGCAGCATTTCGATTTTTTCTTATTCATATGTTCATTATCGACAGTTTCTTCGGACCAACGAACTCGAGATGTTGGTTGATTCGTTGGATTCAATCCAAGAACGAGAGTCGGCGGAAGGGAAGGAGCCTGATGAGTTGTTTCAGTCGAGGTAATCGTCGGCTGATTAGTAGCCATTTCAACAAATCTGAAAAAGAAAAAAAAAACTACATACGAAAATCTATTCACTATCTGACAATAAATTATTATTAACAAAAGAGAAGTTTTGTTCTATCTAATCATTACAATTTGCCATTTTTGATTTACACATACCAATCATATGATGATTGATGAAGAATTTTGCCGTGACCAAGTGTTCGATATTCAATCGATCTCAGTGCATTTTCATTTCCTGTATCTGTCTGTTCGATATCCTCGAGTATGCTCGTTGTTTGTCTTGCTGAACTCAAACGATCGTATTGAATTTGTACTCGTTGTTTCCAATGGCTATAATCGATCGGTTGAAGATTAGCAAGACCATTGTAGATAATCGACCGATTCTTTTGTCGACCGAAAAGTCCATTTCGATATTCCAATTGAAACAAGCCCGGACAATGGTCACATAATAAACGTAGAATTCGATCGAGCATGCGTATTGTCCATGCGTAACCATCGTCAGCTAATTGTCGACATGAGAGATGACATCGAATGGAATTCTGATCGAGATTCCATGGTATGGAGAGATAATAATGTTCATTCGATGTTGTCAATGAAAATTCTAATGCATACTCGGATTGATCGTATTCGTGATGGAAAACGATCGAATTCGGTAGCCAATAATGTCGAAGAGTGATTAAACGAACTTGTTCGAATGCACTGTATGTAAATAGATGATTGTGTGAGTGATTTAAAAGAGAAAATAACATATCATCTGACATCTGAAATGAGAATGTATAGCTATTTAAATTTCTTATTCGATTAATAAACAGAAGAGGAGAAAAAAACAACAACAACAACAATAACAGAAAAAACACATAAATTAATGATCTTTCGTTGTTAAACGATCGATTAATTCTTGAAGTGGTGCTAATTCTTTTTTTTCGACTAAGGAAAATTCTTGAATGAAATAAACGAAATGTTTGAATGATGTATTTAAATGTGCTTCTTCTTTTAACATCACAACTTCTTTGAAATGTTGATGATAAATATGTGCATAGACACGAAATAAACGTTTGAGAATCGTTTTAGCGATTGAATGGAAATTTTTTGGAAAAGGTACACCGATTTTTGATGGGAAAAGAATTTCATTATCGAGTTGATCTTGTACCCATGACATGAGATAATCGATATATCGTGGTGCTGAACATTTAATCGGTTTTTTAATTGTTTGACCGTCAGCCCAATGATATTCGTATTTGGGTCCAGCTGTCATAAGAACACAAGTTGTTTCTGTACAAAATTCGGTGATCGTACCGTAGAGCATATTAATTTGATTGAAAAAATCGACAATATTTACAGCGATCCATTCGTTGAGATCTTCACCGTCGGGTAATTGAACAGCTAAACGTAGATTACCACTACCGAGCGTATTTTGAGCATGTTTCATAAGATCATGCTGTTTCGTACCTAGTCGAAAGACGGACATGTTCGAAAAGTTGTTTTTTCGTTTTTTCGTACACAGAAAAATGAATCACCTTCGGGTATATTTCGATGAGGTTTAAATGTGCGCTGTTGACGACTAGAAAAAGAAAAGAAAATTGAAATTATAACATTCTTTAGATTCACGAGATCCGTCGACATACAATAAAAAATTCATTTTGTTTTCTCCTTCATAGGAGATTCATTGCAATTCATTTCATTGATTCAATCAAAAAATAAACTATTGTTGTTGTTGTTGTTGTTTTTTTTAATGCCATCTATTTATGTATATTTCGATCCTTGTTTTACCTCAGCTGTCGATTTCATTAGTCCTCCCTATTTATTTTTTCATCAGTAGTCTCAACTCGTTCTTTGATTAAACGAGCGACATCTATTGAACGGATGTTTATGATGGTTGTTTCTAGGCAATGGGGAAAATGTCGTCGAGAGAATTCTATTATTAATCGCTTCATTTAGTTTTTGAATGCATGGGTTTACTTGACTCTTTTATCGAATGGCTTGGCCTTAGACGTCGAGATGTGAATGTTCTTGTTATTGGTCTCGATAATAGCGGTAAATCATCGTTACTAAACTATCTTCGACCGAAAGATGCTCAAAGAAATGACATTGCACCGACAGTCGGCTTCAATACTGAACACTTTCAATGCAAAGGTCTCTCATTTACGGCATTCGATATGAGCGGTCAAAGTCGATATCGATCATTATGGTCGAATTATTATCGTACAACGAACGGAATTATATTTGTTATCGATAGTTCGGATAAAACACGCATACTCATAGCACGTGAAGAACTTCAACAATTATTAATACATCCGGATATAATCTCACGCAATATACCTATACTTTTTTTTGCTAATAAAATGGATATACGTGATGCTCTTTCGGATGTTGGCGTTTCATACGCTCTTGGACTTGATAGTATAACGAATAAATCGTGGCATATTTGTTCGAGTAATGCATTGAACGGTGATGGAGTTGCTGATGGAGTCGAATGGTTGAGTTCAGCAATTAAAAGTTCAATGGATCAAGCGCGTTAGAAGAAAAAAAGAAGAAAAATGATGAATGTTTTTGGAGTTTTTTTTATCTGTTTGTTTGTTTGTTTATTCTAACAAAACGAAACGTTTGTGCAATTTTATAATCATAAAACAAATATTGCAAAATAGGAGAGAAAGGTTTTATTTTTTGGAAATAACCTTTTGTTTGATGTTGTGTGTCGAAACACATTGTTGCGATGGTGAAATCTTGTGTTTCGTCAATAAACAGAAATTGAAACATGCTTTTTACATACGCCATCTCTTTTCTCTTCTTATCCCCTTCAGTCATTGGCGGGGGTGGCGCATGATGCAATGCTTATGCAATCTTTTTTCTCGAGTATAAATACGCATGTTTCGAATGCATTTTCTTCATCTCGTATATTCAGTGAAGGTGTAGAAAGGTGAACGTATTTCATTACGTTTATCTTCAGCTGCGAGGTCATTTTCGCTTACTTCGATGGCCAATTCTAATATAGCTGCAATGACCATGCACTAACAATGTGCGGTGTCTCCAATCGACTTGTTGGTCTTTTGAGACTCGGCTTGGCTCGATGGATGGCACCGCGTCTTTCTTCTTCTTCTTTTTTCTTTTCGTTTCCGGATTGATGGGCCTGCTTCAATTACATTCGTATCTCCAATAGCGGCTACGCACTCGTCTTATTCAGACGCTTCACATCTGTGATACGTGGTGGAGAGAAGAATTTCGTAATGAAGTAGTCACCTGTCGATCCACTGTAGTGTTTCGAACAAGCATGTTCTGATGAACTTATTCAGACATGTACTTTGTTCCACTATTTTGGATCGATAGGAAAAATCGACAAATTAACAAAATTTGCAAACACACTTTTTTATTTATTTTTCTAATTCAACACACACAGAAAAACTTAATATCCGCCTTGATCTTTGAATACACGTTCAATGTCTGCATTATGTGGATTGATAGCTGGTATCCATTCGGGTTTTGTTTTTTGTAACCAATCCCAGAGTGTATCCGAAACAGTAGCATGTCCATATTGATTGATATGAAAACCATCAACACTTTCGATTAATTGCCATGGTTGACCACCTTGACTAACCCATCGTTGAATAACTTCATCGAATGGAAAATCAAGATAGACAATATCATAATTTTGAGGTTTATAAGTCAATGTTGCATTTTCTACGGCACGTGAGAGATTAGCTGCATGTTGAGTTGTTAGATATCGAAGTGTAGCATTCGATGATAACCATCCGTTGCATGGCGAGATTTGTAAACATGAAAGATAGTCGTACATTTGTGGATAAGTAAGTGGTGGACCAACACGACCGAATGGATGAAGACGTTCATGGAGAAGATCATACAAATAACTGCCATTAGCTAAACCAGTTGCAATAAGATGACTACCTTTAGGTAGAACTGTATCGAGATAAGTAAGAGTTGTATAAACATTTTTATACATTTCTTCGACAGTTGTCATATGATCAAGTGTATCGGGATGACCATTACAAACATCATTGCCAACTAATGAATAGATAACAAGAAGTGGCGAATCATTTTTCTGATCACGAGATAATGTTTTCATAATGTTAAGCATTGAACTACTACGAGCACCATTGACAGCAATATTTTGATAATCACGATGATTGCAATGATCACGATCGAACATACGAAGATAGAGCGAACGAGTCGGACCTTTAAAATATTAACATAATTAAACATGAAAAGAATTCTCTTTTGTTT
>Ga0209915_1000922_pt1 | contig 51744 bp, 55 predicted proteins | sample ThiBiot_750_plan_FD_183952 | JGI IMG/M metagenome (GOLD analysis project Ga0209915, IMG submission 183952) | Wastewater bioreactor microbial communities from Cape Town, South Africa - Thiocy_cont_750_plan (SPAdes) | ecosystem: Engineered > Bioreactor > Thiocyanate-remediating > Anaerobic-Aerobic... | reverse complement strand
AGTATAGTTACGGTAATGAGTATTGAACACCACCAATAGACATGGCTTTGAAAACTAGTTTATTTTGTGTAAGTGTTCCAGTTTTGTCTGAAAATATATATCCAATTTGACCGAGATCTTCATTAATCGTAAAAGTTCGACAACTAATTGGATGTTCATATTTGAGGTGTTTATCTCGAGAAATTGTATACATTTGTAAGACTCGAACAAGATCCAAAGAAACATATAATGCAATAGGAACCATGACCTGAAATAATATTACGAAACGTAAAGCGGCAGCAAAAAATCGACCAACTACGCTGCTAAAGGGATTATCCAATACAAATGGTACGTAGATCCATTGATCGCCAAACGATTGCTCGAAATGAATCGATAAACCAGCACCAATCAAACATATCGTAGTTAATATTAAACTAGCGAATAGTACATCACGATTAATGTATCGTTCAATAGATGCATGTTTGCACGTAGTACTCTGAGATGATTTGATAATTTTCGTTTGATTGCCTACAAATCTCTTGTTTAAGAAATCTATGCATATTAATAAATGAAAGAAACTTACCAGCATACACAATGATCCCAACGACAGACTCTGTTATTCTCAGTACACATCCACGCAAGAGAAAATTATTATTATCACACGGATACGCATTCGTACCAGTTGAAAATAGTAATCGTCCATGAAAATGATAGATATCATCATTCGGTGGATCACATTGCAATTCAAAACTTGTCTCTTCTGGATTGTCATAATTCACAAAACATGATGGAATCAATTTTTGTTTCAAGTTCGTTTCACCGTCAATAGCAGCTGTATCCAAATAACAAATTTTATCAATTGAACTCGAAGAAAGTAACAAAATATCAGCAGGTACAGTTTCATCTGCTCTTACACGAACAACACTACCGACACTTAAATCTTGCCATTGTCGAGTTACAAACGTTTTTGTCGCTCTACAATGAAGAATATGCAAGGTTTCATGACGTTTTTTTTCTTGTTAAATAGTTGACATACTTGTCATAAACTTCAGTCATTTGTTTATTGATTCTTGAGTCACTCCTCCATCGTTTGAGATCTTCGACAAGATCTTTTACAGCTGTGATCGTCAAAATAACTGTCAATGGTAAGAAAGCAACCTAAAAAAGACGATTATTCAAGAATTTGTAAATATCTGTAAACTAAATTTTACATTTCTTGAAATAGCATTGATAATTGGTATCCAATTGAGTCCGATAAGAATTGCGAAATAAATATTAGCAACTCGATGAAATTGTTCAAAAAGATTTTTTGGTATAAATGTGATAATATTATATCTCGTTGTTCGAATACGATTCGTTCGTGGCGATAATCGTCGACGATTTTTGATTGCATCCCATAGAGGAGATTCAGTCGAAGGTGGTAGATTATGATGTACAACATATGTTTCATGTTTTGGTTGAGATAGTTGTGCGCCAGTTGTTATCGACGAAACAGTCGACGAACGTGTGTGTCGTCTAGGACTTTTTGGAGTTCGATGAAATGTAGGTACTGCTGTACAATTTCCCATTTGAATAAATATACATAGAATATCTATACAATCAAAACAAACTCAATCAATAAGTAATTATTTATATTGTATGCTTACAATTTATAAGAACTTTCTACAGATTATATCCGTCTTCAGCGAAGTTTTGTCAGTAATTTTTAAGATAAAAAAATATTGACTTTTGTGTTCTGTAGTTTTACCTAACATAATAATGAGAAAAAAAAGATCAATAACGCACATAAAATCTGTCTCGAATGTGCGTTTGTTGACGCACATGCACGTACGCTTAGGAATAATAAAAAATAAAAATAAGGAGAACATTCACGCACACACACGCCCGTACTCTTAGTTACTGTGATTCATCTAGAAAATTTGACTATGCTTTCAAATTGCCAAGTTGTTTCTTTTCAATCATGTAACAATATCTCAGCTAGCAAATACGCAATTCCTTCAAAAATGAAAAAAGAAATATTTGTGTCAATTGTTGTTCTTAGGATTTGATCAAACAGCGGAACATAGTATTGTTTGATTCCTTTGTCCTTTTTTCTTACCGGAAAAGGAACTGTCCAATGCACTGTCTCTCTCTTTCTCTGTCGCCTTTTTTTCTCGTTACCACTTCAAAGCCAAACACGATAGCGGTCAAAAAAAAAGAAAGAGTGGGCTTTTTTTCGTCATTCTTGAGTTAAGGGCGCATGTGAGAGAAAAGACAAAAGATTGTTCTCGTGTAATCGCCGAAAAGAAATCTTTATTACCTAATCGATTTCTTTTTTCCTCGAAATTTATTATTCAGTGAATTGTCAATTATTTCTCAATTGCACAATCTACGAAAAAAGAACGAGTTGCCTGTCGATTCGTTTTGAAATGAAGAAAGAAAACTGATCAGAAGAATATATTCAAAAATAGAAATCTGATGCTAAAATATTTGCACAATCGATTTGTATACATATCATAGAGTGGCAAAGAATGCAAATATTCATTTATGATAATTTTCTGTTTCTGCGAAAAGAAATATATTCATCGATATATTTTTTACGATTGAAATTTCCATTTTCTTAGTATTATTTATAATTCGAATATTTATTGAAAAGTTAGTTTACGAATCAATTAAAGAACTCTTTCGATTTTATTAAAACGTATTTATCGATAATACATAACAAAGAAATAATAAATGCGAAATTAGGGATATGCTTATAGAAAAAAGAGAAAAGAAAAAATAATTCTATGGTTTCTTTTTAAAAACTGGCGACATTTGTTGTTGTTCACATCGATTGTCTTTCTTTTTTTCGCCTTGTGTTTCATCATCTTCATCATTTAAAAGTGCATCAAGATCTTCAATACAACGTTCTTTTCGTTTTCTTGGTTGATTACTCGTTGTCGTCGTCGTTGATGTTGGTGTTTGCATTTTCTTTCGATAATCATGACAAAGTTGATCGTCTTCTGTAGGATTGTCTTTTTGTTCTTGTTCGAATGATTCAGCAAATCGACGCATTTCATCATCATCAATTTCATCAAAATGGATTTGTGTTGTCGATGGTATTGTTGAACGTTGTGGCACAGTGCTAAAAACAAGATCATCGTCGACTTCATCGCCTTCGAATTCATTTTCATATTCATCTGAATTTTTCGTATTTTCCTTATCTTCATTGACTGTGCCCATGATTTGAGCGACGCGAGCTAACGATTGTTGTTTAACTTCAATCGGCTAGAACAAAAAACAAACAAATATTGGTAAAGACGACCTGTTTTTGTACTTTATGACTGCCAGCTGTATGAAATGCTGTTCGTTGAGAGAAACATTCATCTTCCGAAGACATTTTTTAATCTGAAAAAAATGAGAACTTGTCTCAATAGGATTTCAATTCGCGCACATAACGAGTCTTTGGTCGTACAAAGATAGAGCGTTGTTCTGATTGGTCGTTATGTCTACCATTGAACATCGATGAATAGAAGTTCCATGAAACGAATAATCATAAAACTATTTTCAAAGTTTTTATTCTCGAAAATTTTAATTAAAACCTGTTTTTTCGAACATGGATTTCAAGAGAAAAACTCCATGAGTAATGGTTTGTATTCGACCAATCAGATCATTTGTTTATTATATTTATTTTACTTCATTTTAATGGAAGAAAATCAGTTTTATTCTTCTCGAAAAGCTAACTAACGAACCGCTTATATTTCGTTTTCAGATTTGATTATTGATCAAATAATGACATCTTCAAAAAAAGTTGAAAAACCACAAGGTGCCTACATAAAAAAAGGCCGGTAAGCACGACACCGTCGTTTAACACTCTCCTACAATCGATCTGATTTCTATTTCGCTTTCAGTCTCTATGTAAAAGCAGTGTTTACTGGTTTCCGACGTGGTAAACGTAATCAACATGAAAATACTGCTTTACTTAAACTCGATGGTATTAATAATCGACGTGAAACGAATTTTTACTTAGGTAAACGATGTGCCTACGTTTACAAGGCAAAAAAGTACGTTGAACACTTGTAATAATTATTCGTTGATTCGAATTGTCTTTTTTGTTTGTTTAGCAAAACATTAGTACCTGGCCAAAAACGTTTAAATCGTGTCCGTATCATTTGGGGTAAAGTCACACGAGCTCATGGTAAAAGTGGTGCCGTACGTGCTAAATTCCGTCGTAATTTACCACCCAAAGCTCTTGGACGACGAATTCGTGTCGTACGTATTTGACAAAATTGAAATGAATGTTTTTTAATATTCGATCGTATTGTTTTTAGATGCTCTATCCTTCACGAATTTAAATCGAGAAAAAAACCAATCCGATACGATTCTTTCGAATGGTTAACATTCATCGACTCAATTCTATATTTGTTATTGTTTTCATCATCAAGAACTTGTTTTTGAGTCGAAAAGAATAAAACAAAACAAAAAAGAGAAAACAAATTACGAGACGAAACGTTTTTTTTTTAATATTCTTTCGAATTTTCCTACATATCTGACAGATTTATTGAATAACACAGAAGAAAAAAAGAAAAGAAAAGAAGAGTCACTCTAAGAATTCTCTGCGAATTTTCGTTGACAATAGGCAACACCGTGTTCATCATATTCGCGTTTTGTTACACAGTAATTGGCATAATCCGAGGATTTTGTTAGGGCAACACCGGCATCGAGAGCATAAGTTATTGGACTAGAAGAAACATGTTTGTTTTCATTTTATCACTGAAAAGTCGATCTACTTGTTTGGTAATGTTATACGTATTGGATAATCATCTCGAATCAAAGATCGTAATTCATTTTCTCTGAAACAAAAAGAAACTGATTGAGTTTTTAATTTCACCAAAAAAAACGAAATAAACATACAAACGCTGCTTGAAATTTGGAAATAAGCAGTTACCACCGGTTAGGACAATATTATTGTATAAACTTGGACGAATATCTAAATTCACATAATACAAATAAAAGAAGTGTTAAAACAAGAATAACTCATTTACGTTCAGGTAATTTCTCGACAGAATTGTAAATCGATTCAGCTATTCCAGCTTGATCAATTCCGATGATCGACGGTCGAAAGAGTATTTCAGGAATAGTAAATCGTTCGACATTCATTCGGACGATCTGAACATATTCATCAAAACAAAATCTTACGAGTTATTTTCTCATTGATTAATTACTTGTTGTTTTGCTGAAACTTTTTTCGAATTTTCAATACTATGACTACTCGCCGATGGAGTTTGAGTGTAACCTTGTTTGATTTCGTTATAATCGGGAAGAATATAATCAATCGCATAGGGATTCTCCGAAATTGGTAAACTGAAAAAAAAAGAGATTCTTTTTTATAAAAGATGGTTTATTTATTGTCTACCGAGCTTTTTTCATATCCTCATCAAAATCTAACGAAACAAAACAGACGTTTTCTTTCAATTCGTTGATAATATACGTTTCATTCATAACTAAAAGTTGTCTACAAAAAAAACGAAATCATTTTAAAAACTGATCATTTTCTATTTCCTACCGATAGGAAATAACATTTTTCAATTGATTCGTCAGTAATTTTCCTCCAACATCAATTCTGAAAATACGATTGAAGGGAAAAAACCCGATTGCAAATCAAATCTATTTCTACCTCGTCATTCCATCAAGAATTTTCTTTCCTTGATAAAATGGTACAATATGTGTAAATGAAAATCCCGAATCGACAACAAGAATATAATCGGATTTCGTTTGACATTCGTATTGATACGCACTCAATGTTGCAGCTAAATTCAACAATAGAAAACTGAACGAATTCCTATTGAAATCTTACGATCGTATCGAGCAAATGATGCGAAATCATATTCTTCGAAGAATATTTGATCCATTGTCTCACGAATGAATTTCAGATTCATATAAGGTTCAGTCATTAACAATCCCGTCGATTTAAATGACATCTTAACAACAATCGAATGTGTTTGTTTTTTTTTCAAATAAAAGCTTTGTTTTTACTTTGCCGAATAGATGATCCCAAACTTGTTTTTGAATATTCCAATCGACTAAATAACCCTAAATGAGCCAAGAAGATATTTTCATTTTCAACATCTCAACACCCTTCAGTATACTTTTTGAATAGGTAATTGATAGAACAGACTTGTTTTATTCGAACATTCACTATCGACTTGATCAGCGATAAATGTTCGACGTAGATAAAATTTCGATTTCATCACACAATTTGGAATAATTCTAGATGAAATAAATAGACATCAATTGAGTATTGATATTATTCATCAAACCTGTCATCATCCGTTGTAGTATTCAATTTTGATTTCGATGTATATCCTCCATTGTCAACAACAAATATCGGTTTAGTCGCCATTATTATTCAAACTGAAATAAACGAATAAATTTCGTTCTTCGATTGAGATGTGAATCCTTATTATTTTCTTTTTATTGTCAAAATGAATAATTAGATATGTTTACATTAGAAAATAACAATATGAGCCAAACAAAAAACAAACAAACAAACAAACTGTTGAAAAATGAAAGAGATAATTTATACGATTAATCGAGAGGATATTGTTCCTGAAGCCATGATTGCATTATATACTGAACACCGTCGAAATGAGAAAAATAATCGTTCAATTGAGCATTTACAATCTAGAAAACGAAAAAACCTCTTTTTTTTTTAAAAAACAAAAACTTATCAATCTTTTACTCTCGTATGTTTAATCACTTCAACATGTTCTTGAGGGATATAGGTTTTATGTGCACGTCGATCTCTCGTATCGAGTAAAATCGCATAATTTGGTTGAGTACGATATTCCTAAACGAAACATTTCGTTGAATTCTCTCGTTCTCTCTTTTCAATTAAATAAAAAAAACAAAACGAACTGGATGTCCTTCGTGATGTTGATCAAGCCATTCATCAGGTGCCGATGCGATTTCATCCCAACCGACGATAACACCACGATAGCCATAGAGTTTATGTCGAATGACTTGTCCAATACGATATTTTACATATTCAGACCGAGATGATCGAACATTTGGTGATGCTACAACAAATAATTATATTTGTATTTTGTTTATCAAATCGAAACGAAATTTACTAGCAAAATAACCGTATTTTTCTCGGATGTAATAAACTTCTGTTGCTGGAGATTCAATTCCACGTCTCCATGAACGTTTATGTAAAAGTGGATTAAAACCTAGAGGAATTTCGATAACAAAACTAATAAACCAATTAAACCATGTATGAGGAGATAAATAATGAAATATTTGATTAATTTGAGTCGTAATTCTACGAGTAGAAATATTATTAAGATTGATTTTCGATTGAATATCAATAAATTTACTTATTTATCGCTTGAACTTGCTCGACATCTTTGGAAGACCAATGAGCTACAATGAAATATTGCAAAGGCAAAGCGAGTAATAAAACAATAAATTGTAAAATAGTGACACGATCCATTTTACATCTACAATTAAACGAATAAACGAACAAATAAACACATGTACTAGAAGAAGAAATTATTTGACAATTAAAACAATTATTAAATTAGCTAATTCCCTGAAATTATAATGAACAGATATGTTCAAGAGTATGGAATGTGTCTATTGCAGTGTCGTCATCAGATTCTAAAGTCAGAAAAAAAGAGCAGATGAAAATTTCGATGATGTTTTCGATTACCAATGAGAATTCCTTGTGGAATAAGAGATTGTTTATCTTTGGATTCAGTCTTATGATTATTAGTCTACAGAATCAATCGAATAAAGTGATAATGTTTATAGAAAATCATCGTTTTACTTGAGTGGATGATTTCGGTTGTAGAACGGCTAATTCATTTTCGATTAAAGTAAGACGTGAATTGAAATTTATCAGATCTGTTGGCACATTGTTGGAATGAGTTTGTTGTATAACGGAAGTAACATGATCTAGTCGTTCGGTGATATCATCAATTTTTCCTTTTAACATTTCGATTTGCTCTTCTAATTGATGAATTGACGGTAGATATTCTCCTGGTTGATCAATTGCATCTAGATTCATGTCATATAATTGAGTAAATACTTTTGTTGGAATTTTTCTTTTCTCTTTAATCATAGGTAAAATCTAAGATAGAAACAAGTTAACTAAAGGATCGATAATAGATTTTAATAAGATATCTATACACGTGGTGTTGATGTAAAATAACGATTACATTCTTGACGAATATGAGTAATAATTTCAGAAGACATTTGTAATTTCTTTTCGAGAAAATTCGTACTAAAAAATTGCTCTTTAGTAATCATTGGTTTATAATTGAAACAATCTCGTAAGATCTAATTAAAAAGATTTATTTAAATAAAATAATAGCTATCGATGAGCAATTACTTTGTACATTGTATCGATGAAATTTTGATCATTTTTACCAGCAAAATTACAGTTATATTTATCGAGAAGATTTTTAGCAAATAAAAGATTGTAATCAATGAAAAGATAACGATAAATTTTCAAGAATTCAGATGAATTGCCAGTTTGAAGTCTATAGAAAAGAAGAAGAGAGATCGGTTGAGAAACGAATCGAACGAAGAAAATATGCATACGATTTGAAATCAACATCATGATATTTAATGTAACGTAATTCAGTTTGTAATTTTCGAAGATCATTTTGAATATCTCCTGTTGATGGCATCGTACAATCTCAATGAATAGTGATCCTTTCTTATTTGATAATAATCAACAAACAAATAGAGTTATCGTGTCACTCACTGTACCAATGACTTGTATGCTCGTGGTATCGACGGTGGCGACCTCTATTTGTCTGAAAGCAGCATGCCGCTGTTCATAGTTATATGGAGAAATTGGTTGATGATACGACATAATTCGACTCAGTAATCTGTCAGTTTTTTATGACAAGTAGTGCTCATCCTGTGGATTCGCAGACCCTTTTCTAAAAGAGTTATACTGTAATATTCTGTTAGTGAAGACATATTGAATATATATTTCTCATTTGAAGTTGCTTATTAAAACCTGATATTTCCATTATTTTACATTGCACAAACATTCATACGCATATTTATTCATATCGATTATGTGATTACGATATGCTTTTCACTCATATATTTGCTGGGTTTCTCAATAGCTATCATAAATGCATTGATTTTTATCAATGTTTGATGTGTGTATAGTGCCAGTTAGTCACAGCGTTTACATCGAATAATTGAGAAATCAGTGTGTTGATATTTACTGACATACGTGTCTAGCTCGTCTCAAGAAACATCAGTATTAATGTCTGAGTATAATAAATATCTATTTGTCTCGTATATACTCGCATACTGAATACTCTGATAAAAGTAACAGATATTTTATCGTTTTACTAACTCTTTCTTACATAATACTCGTTTTCTAAAGTGTTGACAAACGAGAGAAACTGTTTTGTATTAATCGTTGGTTTGATTTGCAGAAGCGCCACTCACGACTCAAGCGGCTCACTCTTTTTTTTACAATATATGTACGAAACTTTCTTTCAATGCATCAGTAGGATTTTTTAAAACGTAACCATTTCTTTCAGAAAAGAGAGTAAAGAAAAATAAAAAAAACGAAATATAGTGCTACAAAATATATTTTTTATTCAACAAAATGATACAAAAAATAAAACATTATAAAACACTTATGTTGATTGTTTTGCTCGAAGACTTTTAATAGTGATGATGGCCTGGTGGAGGTGGGCAGTATCCAGAACCTGGAGGTGGAGGTGGACAAAAGCCTGAACCTGGCGGTGGTGGCGGACAGTATCCTGGAATTGGTGGTGGTGGAAAATAACCTGGGCCTGGCGGCGGTGGTGGACAATAGCCTGAGCCTGGTGGTGGCGGTGGACAATAGCCTGGACCTGGTGGTGGTGGCGGATGATGATGATGATGATGACCATGATGGTGATGTGGACGAGGATAATGTGATGGTTCAGCACCCATGTTTAGTTGTATATAATAATGAATAAGTTTAGAAGGTAAATTGTTGTGTTTCAATACGAATTGAAATGAATAGTAGAAAGAATACGAAAACTTGCTTAATTTATACTGCAAAATATGAGTAAGCAGATTTTTCGAGTTCACTGATTCACGTTTGTTTTTTTTCTGATAAGAATAAGAAACAAAACAAAGTGAAACTAAAGAATGAAATATAGCAGTAAATATTATGTGTCATGCATATTCATGTGGATGATAACATTTGAATGTTGATCTTTTCTTTTCTTTTTTGAAAGAAGAAAATAAAGCGATAATAAAAAGTACGATGATTCAGACTTCAAACGATTTGATTTTTATTTTATTCGAGTGTACATGAAAAACATCAAAGTTAAAAATTACATATAAGACAATGTATGAATAGAAAAATCGAGACTTTCAGCAAACATTTAAAAAGGTGGAAAACGACGGTGATGATGGTGATGGTGATGATGATGATGTGGTGGATATAGTGGTGGTGGTGGACACATACCAGGAACTGGAGGCGGTGGACAATATGGACCCGGATAGACTGGTGGAGGTGGCGGACAATAGCCTGGATTTGGTAGTGGCGGTGGTGGGCAGTATGGGCCTGGTGCAGGATACATTGGTGGTGGTGGAGGTGGACAGTAACCACCTGCCGCTGGAATAGGCGGTGGAATATATTGATTTGTATAGGGATCGTAACTCATTTTAGTTTAATTACTAAATATAAATGAAAGAAAATATTTTTAAAACTAAATAAAACGATTCGTCTTTAACAAGTGATAACAATGAGCCTTGCATAAAATAATCTACACAATATATAGTCTTGTGAAGAAAAAAAAAGTAATCTTCGAAAGATAAAGTTCTCTTTGCGACAAAATAGACGTTAGTTATCTTTCTACATTCAACACGCTCAAAATTCATCTGTTTTTCGATGAAATAAAATCGTATAGATAATAGCAGTGAAAACAAAAATAATATTTCCAGTTACAGCAAAAGCAAAATCTCGACCTTTAATCACATCTTTTTGATAGATAACAATGAGAAGACCAAATGTCGATACAAGTAAAATAGCTGTTAGGAAAATGGCGAATTCATATGCATTCGTATTCTCACCATATTGATTACAACTATTTACAATAAAAATTGGTATCGGTAAAAAGACATAAAATACAAGAATGAACAATGGCCAATAAGAATTCGGTAGAATACAGCCAAGTAATAGAAAAGTAACGCCAATTGTGCAGATAATCGATAGAATTGTCAATTTAGCTAAAATACTCAAACGCATTGTATTTCGTTGAATTGCACGGCGATGAAGAAAAAAGGAATTACGAATGGCGCTTGTTTTATCGAATTCACCATTTATTTGAATAAACAATACATATTTTTTTAAAATAAGAGAACGAGAAAAAAAACAAATAAGAAAAATCTTACAATTTTTACTGGTTTATTTCAAAGATGGTCTATACATATCTGTTTCTTTTTCTTCATTTCTAATCTCTGTGAAAATAATCCAAAAGAAAAAAAGAGCTGTATGAGAGATAAGTACAATCATGATAATAAATTTTAGCATAAGACAAAAGGAATGACCAACAACATGAAAAATAATAAATATTGCATGGAAATACAACAACAACAAGAAGAAGAAAAAAGAAAGAAACAACTAGTTAACTAGCTGAAAAACGATTGAGATCATCGAGCATACGTTTTTTTCTCGCCCATTGAATGTATTGAGAATAGAATGTTCGTGCACAAAGAAGTATTTTTTCTGCATTATGTCGACGACGATATCGACCGAAATGCATTGAGATTTCTTGTTCATCAAGATGATTTTGTTTTAATAGTGAATTTCGATGAACCAACAAAAGTGATACACAAATAAAAATAAGAAATAAATTATCTTCTTCGAGCCATGTCGTATCACCGGCAGGCAAACGTTGCAGCCAATTGACAGTCGACAATTGCGGATTAGTTGTTGTTGCTGCTGATGTCGTTGTTGTTGTTGAAGACGTCGTCGTATTTGTTAGATTGTCGCAATCGAAATCAGATATTTCACTTAATGAAAATGAATTCTCAAGACTTTTCTCTCGTAAACGTCCACTCGTTGTACTATGTCGAGGAGATAACGATTGATATTCATCATTTTCTATGATTGCACTACTATCGGATTCTCGTTGTTGTTGTTGTTGTTGTTTTTGTAAGAAAAACATCACACTGTCTTTATTTAACGGAGTTAATGATGATGAACGATGCTTAAATTTTCTTAAATTATCTTCATCGATAATATTCAATTGTGGACAGCTGACTGAACGAGATTTCGGTTTTGGATGCGTCGTTATAAATAGATTATCAGCAAGCATGGTATCCGATGGTGATGTTAGAAGAGTTATTTCACTGAGTTGAGGTGGTTCACTATCAATGGGTAATGTTGCCCACATGACTTCAAGAACACGTAGAGCATCATTAAATGGAAATTCACGTTTACATTCGAGTAACAACCATCGATAGGTAAAATAAAGATTAACTTTTTAAAAAAACGAAAAAGAAATATTTTCGAGAAATGAAAATCAAATCGATATGTTTTACCAGCATCACAGGATTCGAGATAATTCCAATAGACAGGATCGATTGCTTGCAGAGTAACTTTGAGATGATGAAATTTCGTTGCTATCGCCACACCATCGGTTGCAAAATTTGCTCGAATACGTTTCATTATTGAACAAAAACAAATATATGCCAATGATTCATCACGCATTACGTAAAAAATTATCGATGCATAATCATTCATTCCTTTGAAAAACACAACAAACAAATAAAGATTTCGTCTTATTTTCTTATCGAAATTCTTATCTATTGTACTAACCTTGACAATATTTGATATTCGGATGGCTGATACAATATGTCGTGAGAATATGAAATAAAGATTGAACGTTATCATAGCCTTCGCCTTCATCTCCGTAGAAACCATAAGCACGATCAGTTCGTAGAACATCTTTTTCGATTGTACGCATGATTGTCCGGGTTGTTTCATTCTGATGTTGATCGTCGAACCAACGTTTTTTCAATCTAATCAATCGAAATCTTTAGTTTTTTTTCTGTGTTCGAATTCATTTCGAAATAACAAACGTTTTGTATTTGATTTCAATACATTTCAAATAATCAATCCGTTCGAGACCGGTCATATTCAATGGAAAAATATTCAATAAATGACGCCAAACTATCTTTCGATACGATGGTTCAACTCCACCTTCATAGATCGCCTGACGTAGCTCATTCATATTGATCAAACGACCTTCATTATCAAGATATTTCTTCATATCACCATCACCGATCGGTTTCGAATGATTTCGATCCGCACTTCCATACATCCAATCTGAATTGAAATCAAAACTTCGAAAATGAAAATAAAATTCATCGAATGCATACTAATCGCTTTGTTTAAAGCTGATGCCGCTTTGCCAGCTGTTTGATTGACAGTTGCAATGATCGATCGACTATCGACATTAAACCAACGTATATTCGAATTGAAATCATTCAAACCAATGAAATCCCAATCATCAAGTACTTCGTCTTGATTTGTCACTTCATATCTCAAACGTAAATATGAACCTGGTTGAACGGTTTGTATCGATGCATCAAGATCCCAATCGGACCAAATAGCTTGTAAGTGTTCTCGTCCCGTCGTTGGACAACGATGAATAGCATGTATAGTAAAATCTGTTTTAATATTAAATGCTTGCGCTATCAAACACAGCAATGTTTGATAAGTTGTTAAACGTGGATCGATACAGAATTTCTTCGATGAACCAGGCTCATTCGTGTCATCTTTTGTACTACTGTTCGGTTTCTTCAAAAAAAAAAAGAATTATTTTAATAAGTAAATAGGTTGTTGTTTTTCTGCTTACATAAACTTTTATTCTCACAACATCCGGTTGAGCTGAGCCAATAACCGACATGGACGGTAGCGAGGTACTCGCTCGAGATGTATGCCAAGTCTGAAATGCAAAAGAAATTGTTAATATTAAAAGCATAAATCAACAAAACTCACTCTCAATGTTCGCATCATTTATGTCACTTCAACTCAATATAACGCTCTTCTATCTATCTACTTCGCACTCTTCGTGTTCTTTTATTCTTCTTCTCTAATCTATGTCAATAAACTAACGTTTTATAGTTACGCTGTCGACTGATAACTTAATCATAATAATAATAAAAAAAGAAAACGAAAGACAATTTGTGAAAAATAAAATTTATTATTTAATAATAATAAAAAAAACGAGCGAAACCACTAAACTATATAATTAATTGAAGATCACATCCATGCTGATAATTCATTTCGATTCAATTCAATAGCTTGTACATGTAAAAGTCGTTTTTGATGATGACCTAACCATTCACTCAATTGACTTTCACTCGGTATCATTGGCATAATTAAAAGATTCTCTTGATCAAATTGAATATGTAAATAATGTAAATGCGTTCGCATTTGTACGAGTAGATACGTGCCAATTGTATCGAGTTGTTCTTTAAATGTTGAATGAAATTTCATTGAAAATTTCAATGTTTGTAATTGACTAAATACTCGACTCAGATCTTTTATATGTGAACTATTTAAACGGCATAAACCCGAGATATTTAAATGATAAATTGTTCGGCAAACAGTTCGTTCTCGTAAAATATTTGTTAATATCAAACAATTCGGATCATTATCTGTTATATCAAGATATCGAAGATTTGGAAATGTATAAAATGGAAAAATTGTTTGAATTAACACGAGTGAACATTGAACATGATGAATATGTATATGTTGTAAATGTTGAGAAATCTCTCGAAAAAGACTATTTAACGAACTTGTTCGTTGAGCAAAATGATACCAAGGTGTATGCTGAAATTCGATTGATGTTAAATTACTCAATTGATTTAATTGATTATTGAGTAGAAATGCATTTGTATGATTAGGAAAACATGGATCAAGAGTCAAACGAGTTAAATTCGTGTAATCAGACTAGAAGAAAAACGAAATAAACAACTCAAACTACGATTCAAAAAATCATTTGACATACACAATTGCCGAGAATGTCTTGATTGTTAATTAAGAATAATTTCGATGAACAAAATGGTTCCGTGTAGATTATCAACGGGCAATGATTAATAAATTGATAATTTCGACAAAAAGCAAGATTGACTTGTGCTCGATGTTGCTGATAGAAATCGATTTGATAACTTTGATAAAGCAAATCAATATCAGTCTGTGAATAGATTCCATCCGGTTGCAATTGCAAATAAAGATTTAATTTACAATTCGATGATAAATTTTCCAATAGAAAACTAAGATCTCGTCCGTTGGATAATTGACACTTACTATCCAAGAGAATCAATGTCAATTCATCGAGATTTCTATTCAGAAAACTCGACATAATCGGCCATTGTTCTTGATAATTGTCAATAAAGAATTTCAAATGTTTGACAGATAAATAAGGATTGTTTAGTAATGGATTTTGATAATTGATTAGAATTTGATTAGTCAATTGACATGGATCGACAAGTATTGAACGAAGAGTTTCATTGCTACAAAGTGTTAAATGTGCAAGTGTTTGCAGGGGAAAATATTTACGAAAAATAATTTGATTGGAATGAAAATAGATCAGAAAACGATCGAGAAGATAATCGACAAGACAAATTTGACCGTCAATTAACGGTCGAACGAAGATTAACTGTTCGAAGAGATTGATTAAATATTTCAGTTGAGTTACATCGATGATCGATGAAAATAAAAATTCAATATTTGCTGAACAAGATTGATTTTGCGTGCATTGATTTGAAAGTTTCAATGAAAGACTAGATTTTGTTAAGGAAAGAAACGAATCCTTGAAAAACTCGATTAAATCTCGACGTGTCCAACAAGATAAATCGATTGTATTCAAACGAAGATGCGAGATCAATCGAGAAAAACGTTGACTCAATGGAAAAAATATTCGAAGAACGTCATCACCGGTTAAATAATCGAAGATTAAATGAAAAATTTCACAAGGAAATTGTTCGAATTGTGTTCTAAAACAAGATTCTCAGAATACAATCTAATAAAAACAAAAGAAAATCATTACGGTTCACTGGATTCATTCATTGATAATTGATAATATTCAGCAATTTATTATTATTATTATTATTATTATTATTATTTTTCTAATTCAATAAATAATATAGTCTCTGATGACCAATGCGATTGGTCGATATTTGTAACCAATGGAAAAACATTGAGTTGTAGTGCATAAGTAACTTAATGATGTTTTTTTTTAAATCGAAAACGCAAATTCTTTATGTTCGAAAATTGAATAAACATTTCTTTGTTTGTTTCGATTGTAGATCTTCGTTTGATTTGTTCCTTAGTCGCAAAAATCATTTCAAAATTCGACAATTCATAAAGATTCTTTGTATTATTTTTGTCTTTTCTTCGTTGAAACACAATATCTATTGATCAAACGAACGCAACACACATACGAATAGAGTAAAATGACAGTCAGAAATGGCTACAAAACCTATCTACATTTTGTTTTGTTTTCTTCTTCCTAGATAATCACGAAGAATTTCGTTATCTGATTACTTTTTGAAAGGAGATAAATCATGAGAATCTTTTAAAACAACAACAACAACAATAACAAGACAACAAAAGATAATTCAATAGTTTTATTTACACGCGTACAAAGCAATACGATGGCCAATGAACAAGATAAACTAAATATCGATGGAATTATTCAACGATTGCTCGAATTTCGTGGAGCTAAGCCGAACAAAAACGTACATTTAAGTGAAAATGAAGTGCGAGGTCTATGTTTGAAATCACGTGAAATCTTTCTTAGTCAACCGATTCTCCTCGAATTAGAAGCACCATTGAAAATCTGCGGTGATATCCACGGTCAATACTACGATCTCCTTCGTTTATTTGAATACGGTGGCTTTCCACCTGAATCGAATTATCTCTTTCTTGGTGATTATGTCGATCGAGGCAAACAATCGCTTGAAACTATTTGTTTATTATTGGCATATAAAATCAAATATCCGGAGAATTTCTTTCTTCTTCGTGGAAATCACGAATGTGCGTCAATCAATCGAATTTATGGATTCTATGACGAATGTAAACGACGGTATAATATCAAATTATGGAAGACATTCACTGATTGTTTCAATTGTCTGCCTGTTGCTGCGATTATCGATGAGAAGATCTTTTGTTGTCACGGCGGGCTGAGTCCCGATCTGCAATCGATGGAGCAAATTCGACGTATAATGAGACCGACGGACGTGCCTGATCAAGGTTTACTCTGTGATTTGCTATGGTCGGATCCCGATAAGGAAGTGAACGGCTGGGGAGAAAATGATCGTGGCGTTTCGTTTACATTCGGCGCTGAGATTGTGTCGAAATTTCTACATAAACATGATTTAGATCTTATTTGTCGAGCTCATCAAGTTGTTGAAGATGGTTATGAATTTTTTGCCAAACGACAATTAGTTACATTGTTTTCAGCGCCGAATTATTGCGGCGAATTCGATAATGCAGGAGCGATGATGTCTGTGGATGAAACACTTATGTGTAGTTTTCAAGTAAATCGATCGACAAATGAATTCATTTATTCTCAACAAATGAATTTTGTGTTGAATTTTAGATTTTAAAACCTTCGGAAAAGAAACCGAAAACACCGTCATTGAGTAATTCTCGGCCTGTAACACCGCCGCGTAGTGCTACTGCAGGCAATGCGGGAATGAAAGATGCCTTAGTAAAAGATGGGAAGAAAACAATGTAAACACCTGTGCAACAAACAATTTTTTTTATAGAACTCAATTTCAAATAAACAATCGTTATTGTCGCATTTTTTTTCTTGTCTTTTCGCTTATATTATTTTCCCCTACCCAACCGGTTGCATCATCTTATTTCATTATCAACAACGTAGACATCATTCGTCTTTTGTATATAATCAAAATCACCATCTACTGTCTCATTGTCTCTTATTCATACATTAATTATACCTATTATTCATATATACATATATAAATATATATATTCATAATCTTTCTGCTCTTCTTCTTCTTCTTCTTTTTCATATTGTTGTTGTAGTCTTTGTCAGTTGTTTGACGTTTTTTTTTCTTCTTCTCCTTTTGTCAAATTTGAGCTCTGTGTTTGCGTACAATCGACAACTTAATCAGTCGGTCAATTCTCTTCTTTTTTTGTGTTTCTGGTTCATATATATAGGTATATGATTTCAAATCTGTTTGATCATGTCAATCTATATGACTAGACAATATAAACAACGAGAGATGAATGTCTATGCGTCAATTACATACACAATTTTTTTCTCTTTTTTGTTCGTTCTTCTTCTTTTTTTTTCTTCATTAGATCAACTTATTGTCAGCCAGTTTCTTTTTTCTTATTGTGTGTCACTTCTATTTGAGAAGAATAAAATTAAAAAGGATTGCATGTGTATTTGTTTGCATTTGGGAACAAGATGATACTATGAAACTGATAATCAGCAAGAAAAACCAAAGAGAGAATAAATCGAAAGACTATTCGATCTTTTAGAATATAATTTGAATACGAAAAGAAAAGAAAAGATTCAGTTTTCAATGTCTTTCAACAATTGGCCATTATCATCGACGATAAATCGTCAACCTCTGTCAACAACAACAACAAATCTCAATGACAAGAATCAACAGGCTTATTATTATCAATATCATTATCACTATCCATCAATGACAATAAATGTTGCACAGTCATTTTACTATCATTATCAACCGACAATGACCATGATCGATCATCAAGTGCCATTGAATTCAAAAGAAACTAGTCAACGAAATTCCACATTGAAACTACATCGTTGTGTTGCTCTATTTCTTCATTTAATCGGTAGTGTTTTTATCAGTTGGAAATTCAAACTAAATATATAGCTGTTTGATTTTGTGTCAATAGATAATTCGTCGATATCCGATTTTTTACAACATGATAAACATTTCCGACATGCCGACAAGGTAATTTCTACCTTTCAAAATGCCATTAAAATTCGAAATCGTATTTTTATTTTCAAAGTACCTATTAGCAATGACATTAATCTATTTTTGGCGAGCAAAATTGCGTGAATATCATTTTACGAAAGCTTCATTTTATTTAGCCTTGTACGTTTTTTGTATTTTCTTCGTTTAAAAATCGTTTTTATGTATGTGTAGATGGTTGGCTCATGATTCTGTTGAAGAAGATCTAACAGCAAAATACGGTCTATTACCATGGGCACTTCAAACAGCCGATGATCGGCCGTCAGTCGATTTAAAAAATGATTTCAAACGATTTTTAACAAAGAAAAACGATCTTTGGACACGTATGGGCTTTCGAGCTCGAGTGACTAAAGACGATTGTGAACAAGTAAAACAATTAGAAATTCAATTTAGCTATCAAATTTCATTGAATTTTATTAATAAGATTATGCTTGTTCAGCCCAATCATTGGATTTGGCAACGTGAACGATCGTTTGATTATAATCAACGAATGTCAATCTTAAATCGACGACAAAAAAATGGCACATTAGATATTGAACATAGTTCGTCATCAACCATATCGATGTCACCTATCGATAATACGAAGTGAGTGAATTGATGAAAATAAACAAGGATCTCGAATTTGATCGTTCGCATTTGTTTTTAATTATTATTTTTCTCCCTGTTTCATTCCTACAGATCGATGATTATTTTCAATGCAGATAATTTCTCTTGGACAAGTGATGATGATAATGATAAAATCGACGAGATAATTCTTTTGAATTAGCGAAAAGAAAAGAAAAGAAAACATAGGACATTTTCGAATTTGTTTTTTTTATGTGTGACATTTAGAAAATGTATATTTCTCTATTTTGTTATTTATTTATTAAACCAAAAAAGAAGATGAAACAAAACATGAGCCAGTTTTTCGAGAACAATATTATTGAACAGAATTATTCATGTATCTTTTCGCTTTTTTAGTTGCAATACTGATCAACAAGGACAATCAGTTCCAATAAACATTTCAATGAATGATAATGATGATTGTTGAAGATATTTTCTTTTGTTTTCTGTTTGTGTTATAAATATTGATTTATATAATTTCAATTTCAGTTGATGAGTATATATATGCATATCAAGTCAGATGTTTTTAGTTTACACAGTTTCAAAAGTAAAAGAATAAAAAAAGATTTTAATTTTTGTTTGTTCAGTTTACATGAAGTATATTTGTGCAATAAATGTATCAGTTTATTTGTTTTCCTTTTTCTCTGCATTGTTGTTGAATAAATTGCTGTCAAATGTATTAGATAAGATGAAGAAAAAAAATTGTAAACAAATTGTGTTTTATGTTTAATGGAATAAAAAAATTGAAATTACATCGAATACATTGTTAATAAGAAAAGAAATGAAGAACAAAAAGTATTATTGTCATAGAAACTTGCATAATATGTAATGTGCACCTGTGAAGAAAAGATTGTCTACTGTGAGCATATGCGTCAATATGAATAAAACATCAGCATTAATTGCAAATTCTCGAAAACAACCATGTCGTTTATCGTATATGCTTATGGGATTTTTATTGATTTTTGCTGTTGGAAATTGTTATTATTTAGAATTATTATCTTTTATTCAACGTGTTCATATAAATTCCACGCCATCATTAACTAAATTTAATCGAGTACAGATTGAGGATACTAATGTATTTCATAATAGAAGTAAATGGGATAAATGTCGAAAGCTATGTCCTTTTTCAAGCTTATTTCTAACACGAACAGTTGAATTTAATTCAAAACATCTTATTAGACACTTTCCTGAATTTATTTGCCCTCAAAACTTTCGGAATCTTGCCGATTGGACTTATGAATGGTCTAACCAATTCAATGAATACATTCAGAGTAGTACTACCAACGGAAATAGAATTGCATCTTGTTTACCCAATGGAAGTATTATCTATGTTCGACAATGGTCAATCGATCGATTCTTTACTCAAGTTTATCCTCATTTGATAAATCGATTTGTATTAATTACTGGCGAAGGTGATAATTCAGCACCAACGCATCTCGAAATACTTGATGCACCTGATTCAAAAATCATTCATTGGTTTGGTCAAAACGGTCAATATTCACCATCGAAAACAAATAAATTCACTCATATTCCTATTGGTAATCGATTTCCTTTGTATATTCTTCATTGAAAAGATATTGTTCTAGGTATTAATTGTTATGAGATGGCTGATGCTATTCGAAAAGTTTATACTCAACAATCAAATCAAACACGACTTCCAAGTGTATTCAATGATTTTGATGAAAGAACTGGTTATGTTCAATTACAAGATGCATCTCATCGTGCATTAACAACGAATATCTCTGATCAACAATTAGTTCTCATTAATTTTAATCCAGATAACGATGGAAGTGGTCTTCGCTCTCGTCTGATGAAAGAAATGTGTTCTCAAACAGTGAATCATCGATTTTCATTTGTGAAATGTATTTCAAAGTCAATTGGCGTTCAAATCGATGATCTATTCAATATCTATACAAGAAATCGTCAATATTCATTTTGGTTATCACCTCGAGGTAGTGGTCTTGATTGTCATCGAACATGGGAAGCACTCTATCTCGATATCATTCCCATCGTATGGAATAATTCATTAAATATTCTCTATGAAGAATTACCAGTTGTGGTGATTAACAATCATTTGGAACTAAATGAACAGTTTTTACGTACAAAATTAAAAGAAATTTCAATGAAGAAACTATCGAAAGAGAAAATATATAAATATGAAAAACTACGAAATGCTTATTGGCGTCGATTGATTTTGAGTAAATCAAGACATAAAGCAGCTGAAAGTATTGAAAAACGATCGAATCTATGTTGGATGATGAAGGCGATTGGTGATTTAACGCGCATTTAATTACTTATTTATCAAATTATGAAAAAAAAGAAACAATGTAAAGAAATGAAATCAAAATAAAAATAAAACTAAAAATAAATGTCTAAGTTTTGATATCATTAGTGTCCAACAGAGTTTTATTTTGATCATTCGGGTTATCACTGGGTTTATCTAGATCGCCGTTTATTTCACCCATTTCAATATCGGCAGCTGGAGGGACTAATTGAGAAGCCGATGAGAATGACCATATCGTGTACAAAAGTGATGCTATAAACACTGATATGACAGATATAGCAACATGATAACCAAATTGTGACATTTGTGGTAAGAAGAGAATCAATATATAACGAAGCATATCGAAAAATTGATTCAATGAATTTTGCGTGCCACCAATACGACCACGAATACCTTCAGGAACACGTTCCTGTTGTAATTGATTTACAGACAAATCAGCAATCCACAATCCTATAGAAAAATATACGTTGATAGATTAATTTTAAAAAAAAATAGAAGATTTTTACCAAATCGATTCAATGTAATACCAATCACCAATAAAAGTACTGAAATTTTGTTACTCGAACAATAAAAAGGAACTGAATTGATCGCATTATTTTGTGTATTTAAATTTTCATATTGATGACATGTGCCAATAGTCAGATGTTTCACCGGAGTCAATGATGTTCCATGCACGAATAATGATAATAAACAAAAGCTTAACATTGAAAATTCAGACCAAAAACCGATGACACCTGTACGTACAAGGCCAACACGTTTGACAAATATTTGATAGAATAATGTACCAATAATACCAAGTAAGGCACCTAATCCATTTAATAAGCCCAAAACAATTTCAGATAAACCTTGTTCAATTACATAAGCTAAACAAAAAAAATCATCAAATAAATTCGATTTTGTTCGTTGACCAAACAAAATAATTTACCTCGAGTAACTGAATCAAAACTTAGAACTGTCATATAAAGTAACGCAAGTGACAGGCCTGGTAAACAAACTGTTAATGAAAAATACGTTCCTAAACCTCGAATCGAAGTAAATAATCTAGAAGAAACATTTCATAAGTTTACATTGAAAATCATTTCAAATTCTTCTCTTACTTTGTACACATATTATCTTTCTTTTTCTCTGAAACTAAATTTTATTTAATTTTTTAAAATTTATTCAGAAATCTTTTACGTTCAAGTGACGACGAATTCTTCTCGATATTTTTATTTCCTAAAGTTTCTTCTTCTAATTTATAAACATTTCCGTACAAAAATAATTCCAAAATCAATGAAACAACATTCCAAACAGCAATTAGAACAGCACTTAGCCAACGTGATGTAAATGCCATAATACCTCCAGTTAAAACAGGCGCTAAAACACCTGTTACTAAATCAATTCGACGATTCGTTGCATTTGCATCTATTGACGAATGAATAAGAATTTACGATAGAAAAAACAAATGAACAACAATTCTACCGGCTAATACTTGTTGATCATAACCAAATAACGCAACAATCCAATCTCGTGAAATCGAAACTTTAGATGCCATACTTGCTAATGTAGCAAAAACACCAATAAAAATCAATAGACCTTTTTGATGTAATTTTAAAAAAAAAACAAAGATAAAGTTCATTGAAATCAATGTGATTTGGACTTTATATCAACCTTGTATACCGACCTTCCAATAAGTCGATAAATAAGAATGATTATACAGAGCAATGACAACTAACAGAGCCATGGTAGCAACAGATATATTTTGAATGAATAAAATTTTTCTTATTGCTATAAGAAAAAACGAAGAAGAAGAGCATGATTATTATCGATTGAGAGGAGGATATGATCATTACCCGATTTTCGAGGATTTCGATCGATCCAATCGCCAATAGCTGTACCGAAAAGAATAACAGCTAAATTAAGTACAATTCCATTGATTGCTACCCCGAGTAAATTATCTGGATTGAGAGATATAAAATAAATGCCAACCGCAAAACTCCACATTCGATCACCCTTAAAATATGAAAAACATAAACATTGCCCCATTGAAAATTCGTCATTTCTATTTACCCAAGCAGATAAGCCCAGTGCGATATAAAGACGATGTTTGACATTTTCTAAGGGAAAAGTAATTTGTTCTTTTGAATCTTTCAAATAAATTTTGTTTTTTTACGATTTAATTTTAATTTTTTCGTTGTTTCATTATCTGCAGCATCTTCGGTTATGTCAGTATTCGACATTTTAATCTGCAAAAAGTAAACTGAAGAATAGTACGAACAAGAACAAATCTTTTTACAAGTACTTGGCGATAAGAAAAACGCGAATGTGCGAGAAAATGGTAAGCTTAACTGTGTGTTTTAAGATAAGATATGCAATTCTTTGTTTTGTTTTGATATTTATTTTACTTCGAAAATAAATAATAATTTTTATTTCTATTCTTTTTTTTTCATTCGCATGAAAGATCATTCTTCCGCATACAAAAAAAAACAAAGTAACTACAATTTTTCAATACTAGAAAAGAAAATTTGTTGATTCGTCTAATTTGATTTATTCTTCATTGTAGTCGCCGTATTTTCTTGTTTGTATGTAAAAACACGAATATCTGAATTACCGATTCCACGTTGTTTGCAAAAGATTTTAAACATACGTGCAAATGCAACTAAGATCGGCTCATCACTGGTTCGAACCAAATGAGGAAATGCTGTACGAAAATGGCTAGTTGCTTCTTCTACAAAAAACGAAAGAATTTCTTGAAAACAGAAGATTTCTCAAGCCTACCTAAATGATAGTGCGGAATTTTGGTGAATAAATGATGAATTTGATGTGTGCCGATTTGATGAATTAATGAATGGGCATGACCATAATGACGGTCGACAGTTGAAAGTTGTCCTTTAACATTATTCCATTCCGAATCAGCGTACCATGGCACATCACTAAATCAGTTAAATTCTTTATTTTCTTATATCGAATTTCAATATTGAAATGAATTACATGTCAGTATGGTGTAGCAATGTTATAATGACAATGTAACTAGCAAAGAAGAAAACAGGAATAAGATGATAGATGATTAAATTCACCAAACCAAATGAACTGGCAAGGAAATACATCAAAGATAACTTGAAAGAGAAGAAAATGATATTTAACTGATGAATAAATAAAACAAATTTACCATTCCTGTGTATGTTGCCAATGAACAGCAAACACCAAGAACGTGTCGAGTAAATAATTTTTCAAACTAGACAAAAAAAAGTAATGATTTGAAATGAATAATTATTTGATAGATGAACTCACTGGATTATAATGATCGACATTTCTTGGACAGTAGCCATATTTTAAATAATAAAACCATCCAATACCTGGTAACCATAAAAGTAATTTATCTAAATATGATGGTTCGTAAACAACATTTCGTTGAGGATAGAAGACTTCATCTTTGTCCATATTGCCCGTATTTTTATGATGATGTTTATGTGAAAGCTAACAAGAGAAGAGAATAAATATGAAATTTAGAAATTCCATTTTTTGTTTCTTACTTTCCACGTATAATACGGCGTAAATATCCAAGTGTGCAAAAGAGTTCCTAGACAAAAACAAAATTATTCATACAAAATAATAGCTCGATATGATCATATACCGAGAATATCATTCAATAGTGGATAGAAACTAAAACTTCCGTGACCACAGTCGTGTCCGAGTATGAAAAATGCTGTATAAAGTGTACCTAAAACGTAATCATTGATGTGCAAACGAAATAAGTAACGAAGAAAACGAACGAACCTTGTATATACCAATAAATTGGAAAAAGCAAAAAACCAAATTGAAATATTTTTTGTATTTGATACATTATGAAAAATGTGATGATGACGTAAATGATATCTTTAACGACATAGCTAACTGATTCTCGGACAGTTGGTCGAAAGCAATGAGCTGGTAATTTAACTTTAATTTCAGATAATGTTGGTAAACGATACGGAGCTGATTTTGAGACATTCGTATTTACCAGTTCTTGATTGATTTCTTCAATTTGTGTATTATGTCCTCCTTTGCCCATTTCTTGAATATTAATCGTCTTCTATTCTAGAACAGAATAAATGCAATTCAGACCTTCATTTCCTTTTGCATGTTTTCAGCAACAAATCATATGAGATTTAATCCGCATGAGAAATATGCATGCTGCATGTCAACTCAAAGTCCAAGTTATTTACAACCATCGTCTCATTCTCGTCTGACGATGAGAGTAGCGCTGTCGAATGTTGTCTATTTATATAATAGTTTTTCGCTGACATAAATAATTCTATTTCAAAAATTTGAAATAAAATTTACAAAGAAAAACACGATATTTTATGCAGATGTCGAAGACTGATAACCAGAGGTCGCTAAGTATCATTCGTAATGGTTTTATCACGAAGTAGCATGCGTTCTATACGTGAAAGAAAAAATTGAAGTATTCACTATTTCGATTCAGTCATCGCCTCGCCACACTCGGGTTTTGTGGGGTCGGTAGAAGGTCGTTGCTGTTTTTCTGTTGCGTTGTAAAAACGAAAGTACATTCGATACGAAGAAAAAAAACATATCGAAAATGGCACCTAGTACAAAAACGTCTGACACTAGTAAACATTTTCACGATTGAATTTTAAACACAAAAAATACAATGAATTAGTTTTTTTTTCTTTAGCTCAAACACTTTCGTCAGCTAATCAGGATGAATTAGTATCTGTTTTCAATCGTTATGCTCGTCACGAACATCAGGGTCAGCGGTACATGACCCCGAATGAATTCCTTCAAGAGTATCTTGGCTATTTGAAAGGTGATAATATCGATCCAAAAACATTAGAAATTCTTGCATCCTTAGTCGATTTAAATAAAGATCAAAGTTCGTGTTTTCTAATCGATAATTTCATTTGTTGTTAATATTCATTTCAAAGGAATAACTATCAATGAATTTGTTAAATTTGAATCATTATTATTAGCACCGGATTCGTTATATCAACTAGCTTTTCATTTATTTGATCGTCAAGGTCAAGGTTTAATTACATTCGATGATTTTCAATATATTATTTCGGCAACAAAACAATTCAAAGAGTATCCATTTAATTTCGAATCGGACTTCGTTCAAATGCATTTCGGTGCTAAACGACAACGACAAATAACTTATAAAGAATTTACACAAATTCTTCTTGGTAAGCAAAATAAAAGCAAAAACATTGATTGATTGATTGATTTCGATAGATTATATTGACGAACAAACCATCCAAACATTTCGTAAATTGGATAAATCAAATCTTGGTTATATAACATTGAAAAATTTCGAAACTATTCTTCAAGAATTACGACAATATCAATTATCGGATTTTATTTCCACACATTTACAAGATATTGTCAAATTATCATCATCAGCACTTCTATCGAATCAAATCTCGTATCCATATTTTGCAGCATTTCTACAATTATTATCGAATATTGAATCAATGAGAAAAATCTATTTATCAATTATTGATAAACGTTCACATGGATATAAACTACCTGCAATAACCAAAGAAGAATTTCTTACTGAAGCTCAACATTTTCCTCGTACAACACCGTTGCAAATCGATATTTTATTTGCAATTACAAATCTATTACATAAAACCGCACAGCATACAAAAGATGTGCACAGTGATTATATTGAATTAAATGATTTCGATATTATCTCAGCGAATGAACATCTATTACCCTATCGTTTACGTTCGGAAATTGTCGATGAACATTATAAAATCGAACATCAAAGTATTTCAATGAAGCTTTTAGAAAGTGGTTATCGATTTGCACTTGGTAAATTAAACAAAAAAAATTGATTTATGAATAAATCTGCGTTTTTGATAGGCAGTATTGCTGGTGCTGTTGGTGCTACAGCTGTCTATCCAATTGATCTTGGTAGGAAATTTTGAAAACAAAAACACAAAAGAATGATTATTGTTTTAAATTCAAGTCAAAACTCGTATGCAAAATCAACGAAGTACAAGTATTGTCGGTGAACGTCTCTATCGAAATTCGATTGATTGCTTCAAGAAAGTTGTTCGACACGAAGGTGTTTTTGGTCTCTATCGAGGTAAAACATTTTCAAACGAGTTCTTTCTTTGATTTTGCTGCAATGTTGAGTTGATCTTTGTTTACAGGTTTAATTCCACAATTAGTCGGTGTTGCACCCGAAAAAGCTATTAAATTAACAGTCAATGATTTCATTCGAGATCGTTTAACTCTAGCAGATGGCACAATTCCACTTTGGGCAGAAATTGCAGCCGGTGGTTGTGCAGGAGCCTCACAAGTTACATTCACAAATCCATTAGAAATCGTTAAAATTCGTTTGCAAGTCGCTGGAGAACTTCAGTCGGTTCGTCGTCCAGCTGCGTCCGAAGTCGTACGTGAACTTGGCATTCGTGGCTTGTACAAAGGTGCACGTGCCTGTTTTCTTCGTGATATACCGTTTTCAGCTATCTATTTTCCTGTCTATGCTCATACAAAGAAACGTTTCGCTGACGAACACGGTTACAATGATCCGAAGAGTTTGTTCTTCTCGGGTTTATTAGCCGGTATACCGGCTGCTGGTCTTTGTACGCCGGCTGATGTTGTCAAAACACGTTTACAAGTTCAAGCACGAAAAGGTCAAACGAAATATAATGGTCTAGTCGATGCTTTTAGAAAAATTTATGCTGAAGAAGGTTGGACCGCGTTTTGGAAAGGTGCAGGAGCACGTATGTTTCGATCATCGCCACAATTTGGTTTTACTTTGCTTACCTATGAACTTTTACAACGAGCGTTGAATATTGATTTTCAAGGCAGAAAATTAGAAGGCTCGAAACATGTTGATCAAGAACAATATTCACCTAAATCACGTGCTTCGATTTTATATTCAGCAAATCCGGATCATGTCGGAGGATTTCATTTAGCTCAAGCAACGTTTGAAGGTTCATTGATGTTGATTCAAACAAAACTTTTATCTATTTTATCGTTTTTTTAGGCATTGAAACACGGTTTGGTTTGGCTTTTCCAAAATATAAAACTTTGGCAACAACGAATGAATCTACAACAGGTGGTGTTCCTCCGTTAACTACATTACTTGGTGTGAATCCTCAACAGAATAATCCTGCCAAATAGATTTTTCCTTTTATTAAAAAAATCAAAAACATTTCCCTAGACTAGAATATTCTTGTTTTTCTTCCTTCTCTGTCATTTTCATATACTGGTGTAGGATTCTGTTGAAGGTGATATTATATGTGCTTTCTAGTTGTTGTTTTTTTCTTCTCTTTTTCTATCTCTTTGTTTATTTATATTGGGATGGTGATTTTCATTGTGCATTGAGAATGAGAGGTATAGGTTTTCTCGCAAAATCAAAAAAGAAACTCTTCTAAATCTTCGAAAATCAAGTCTTTCTTCTTCCTTTTTTTTCAAGCACTCGTTTGATTGGTGATAGCAATTCTTGTATTTTATATTTTATTTTAACACAAAAAAAAAACAAGAGAATGCATATTTCATGTGTCAACCAATTTCCTATCAACGAGAACCAAAGAAAAACATTTTTATTGAAATAAATATAAGCATTGTAGAGAAAACAAGACTAACATAATGAAATAAACAAATTTTTTGTTGTAGTTTCTTTTCAATCGTAATAGAATATAAGTACATAGGTGACGTGCACCGAATTGAATTACGAACGTAAAAACGGTGGATAGCAACGATGTTTACACACCTTTTGTTTGTTGACGATCAACCTTTGGACGAATACGACGAATTGATTTTTTCTCTACGAAAGAAATCCGAGTTCGTTCCAACTGATCAGAGATCTTGCATTCCAGCATAGATTTGATCGATAATGTATCTGTTGACTAACATTATGCCTTGATTTACTCAAAATCAATCGACGCCAATAAGCATTTCGTAGTTTTTCATAATTATATATTTTCTCTTTCGATAGTTTTTTCATTGAAATTTCTTTTAATTTTGTACGTAAAAACTGTTCATTTAGTTCCGAATGATCGTTAATGACCACAATCGGTAAATCTTCATAGAGAATATTTAATGAACTACTCCATACGATGGGAATAATATCGAGATAGAGTGCTTCCCATGTTCGATGACAATCAAGACCACCACCTCGAGGTGATAACCAAAATGAATATTGACGATTTCTTGCATAGATATCAGCTAGATTCTCAATTTGAACGCCACCTAATTTTGTGTAACACGTTACATAACTAATATTTGGTTGAACTTTGTTCCTCCGATGACACATTGTTTTCCATATTTGTGATCGTATACCAGTTCTATCCGTGTTAGGAGAAAAATTAATGAGAACTAATTGTTGATCAGAGATATTCGTTGTTAATGCACGATGAGATGCATCTTGTAATTGAATATAACCAGTTCTTTCATCAAAATCATTGAATACACTTGGAAGTCGTGTTTGATTTGATTGTTGTGCATAAACTTTTCGAATAGCATCAGCCATCTCATAACAATTAATACCTAGAACAATATCTTTTCAATGAAGAATATACAAAGGAAATCGATTACCAATAGGAATATGAGTGAATTTATTTGTTTTCGATGGTGAATATTGACCGTTTTGACCAAACCAATGAATGATTTTTGAATCAGGTGCATCAAGTATTTCGAGATGCGTTGGTGCTGAATCATCACCTTCGCCAGTAATTAATACAAATCGATTTATCAAATGAGGATAAACTTGAGTAAAGAATCGATCGATTGACCATTGCCGAACATAGATAATACTTCCATGTGGAAGACATGGTGCAATTAGTTTGCCATTATTCGTTTCAGTTTCTATTTTTTCATTGAATTGATTAGGCCATTCATAGATCCAATCGGCAAGATTTCGAAAGTTTTGAGGGCAAATAAATTCAGGAAAATGTCTAATAGGACGTGATAAATTAAAATAAATTGATCGAATAGTATATGTACTGGAATAAGAACAACACTGTTCACAACTAAGTGTTTTTGCGAAAGGAAATGGTACAAATCGTTGAGGAATATGAGTGATTATGAGATATATTGCAAAAAGAATTATAAATAGTTTGAGTAATTTAGATCGTCGTTTCCTTCTTGACGTTTGAAACATATCACGACAAAATATATGGGATGTCTATTTTCGCAATAACGACACTTGACCAAAAATCACACTTGTGTATATGGGTGAGTGAACACACATTTATCGGTGTTAATATTTTCTTCGTTCTTTTGCTTCGCCATCGCCAATAACTAATCACTTACATAACATATACAATAGCTCTCATTATACATAGACTTTTCTTATTTATTCTTGTATCGTGATACAAATCGGAATGTAATTCAAATAAAAGAACTTCATTGAACATAACCAATTCTTTCATCAAAATCATTTAAAACGTATACGAGCTTTGTACAAGATACGTCAGAAGTTTCAATCTCAAGTGACGTTTCTTTTTTCTGTAGGTAGTAAACCCAAAATGTTTGTATTCATATTTATATTAAAATACAGAAGATAAAAATAAAATTTTTATTTGTTTGACTCTACTCGGTTCTATTCAAATAATAATCTTCCATAACATCGAAAAAAAAAACATTTCTCTGTCTTCATTTCTTCTTTTAGTTTCAAAACATGAATCACTATAATATGGGATTGAAAGACTGTTCTTCGAAATGAATTTTATTTTTCTTGATTAAATGCGAGTTGTTTTCGAAGCTCGATTAACTGTACCACTAGGTTTCCATGGCGCACTTGAAACACCAGCATGCATACTCGTAGATCGAAAAATACCCTAGATTAATTCGACTTATTTTCGTATATGTCTAGAAGAATTTCAGACTTTTACCTCCAACGCACTTGGCAAAGGAATTCGATTGATTGGATCAAAAGAATTTTTTGTATTCATATGAAACTAAAAAAATGCAATTGACAACGTACTTATGAATATCGATCTTTTTTAAATAAAATACTCGTGGCCACATTGTATGTTTAGTTGATTTATCGAATGTTCCACTACCAAAATTACGATAACTGTATTGAATCGGTTTCGTTATTGTTGTGGATGGTGACAGAGCGGACAATGATGGACTTCGATAGATTTGACTTGCAGCAAGACGAGTATCGACTTGAGATTTATCAGGACGTAATCTATGTTTTTAAAACACCAATTGAGTTAAATTCTTCTTTCGAAAAATGATTGTCAACTACCTCGCACCATATGCTGATGCACTTTCGCGATTTTCTGTAGAGAGATCATTCGAACCCATCAGTGCTTTTCCAGTATCATGCCAATTCTTCAATTGAGAATATTTCAAATGGATTTTTTAAAATCAATTTATCTACTTACTAAACCGGAAAATTCAACGAATGTTTTACTTCGTGTTGGATCAAAGCTTTGAAATTGTTCTAAACGTAGAAAATTCGTTTCTTTGTTTATGAATAGAAATCAACTGAGTTTACTGACCTTCAGTAAATGAACTTGTATGTCGACAGTGTTCATCTGGTAAATGACATAGAACTTCATCACGTTCGATACGTCGAATTGACGGTAAAATCGGATTGTATATTTGTTTTTTCACTGATGCTAATTTATATCTAGGCGTTTGAAATCTGAAAATAGAAATTCAAGATTAAACACCCTTGGTTACAGATCTCCGTCATTTACCCAGAGAAAGACTTTGCCGAAAGGTATCGACCTTGTGTTGCCAGATGTTGAAAATCATTCCAATCTTTCTTCAATGGATCACCGCTAAGTCTATTGAAAATAATATTTATCAATTTGAGTTCATCTTCTTACTTTGCTGTACTAATAGGTTGGTTAAAAACGAGTTCACTCATACTTCTTATTTTCTAATATTTGTTAACCGTTTGGAATGCTACGTGTAGAAATAATGATAATTTTGTATTTGTTTGAAAAAACAGGCGCCCGAGGAAAGAGAGAGAGGAGGGGGAGAGAGAAGAAAATGAACAACAACGACAACAGTAACAACAACAACAACGAAAGAAACTTGATGGTTGTCTCTGTTAAATCTACATTCTCTCTCTCTCTCCATCGTCGTCTTCGAAAGGAAAAAAGTCGGTTACACTTTCTTGTTTTCTCTTCTCTTGAAAAACAAGCTACATATGAAAATAAAGTAATCAATGGGCAGAATGTAAGAATCTGACGATTTTATTGTGAAAAGAAAAAGAAAAAAAAACCAAGAAAGCATTCGCATCGCATGTTTAAGTTGTTTCAAATGAATATAGTTTTTTTTAATGCTTCTTAATTTAAAACAAACAATAAAACGAAAAAAAGCAAATATCGAAGACTAGATAGCGTGATTAAGAATCTGCTGTCGATAATTTGTCGGATTATCTAATTCGATTGAATGAAATATTGGATGAACGATATTATCTAAAGCGAAAAGAAGGGAGTATTTTGTTTGTTGTTTTTTTCAACTACTTGAAGTCGAATCAAGATGTTCGAGGGCTTGATGATTTTGAAAACAATTACAAGACTCAATGTTTTCATTGGCTGCAATTTGCACTGACGGAATAGATGGAAGAGACACATCTTTTTCGGATTTAATCGAAGAAATTTCCATAGATGATGATTCTTCGGATATATGTTCATTCGTTGTTTCATGATTCTGTTTCAAACATCGACATGAACATTGTGAACAAAGGCAAACTGAATTTTCATCATCGATTTCATCGCATTGACTGCATATACATGGAATTTCATTATCATCGATTTGATTTTCTATTTCATCAGAATTTATTTGAGTTATAGTTGAATTCGATTTCGATGGACATTCAGATGATTGTTCGTCGCAAACAATCGACATCCAATGGTCAAATAAGTCTTCGCAAAGTTCATCGGGTAAATCCTCGAAAACAAGAAAAAAACATGAACTCTGCGGCATATTTCGAATTGAATCGATACTTGTTCATTAAATTCCGTTTGCCAATCTAAATATTCGAATAGATTCTCGTCGAAAAGTTTGTTTTTCGTTTGAATTAGTTCATCGAAATGAATATCCGTTTTTTCTTCCTGAAGTTTTTTTATTTTCATTTGTTTTTCTTCGTTATTTTTCTTCATCGGCACGATTTCACAAGAATCAACTTGACCTCGATAGAATTTATTATTTGTTCCAACAATCATTATTTCTTGATTAGTTGAATTTACAATTCTATTCGAAATTTTTACAGGTTTCGACTTTTTCATTGTAGTACATAGATTCGATGGATCATAACCAAGCAAATCATGAATCTAATTTGATATTGAAACAAGAAAATTCTTCGATAAATATCCTAATTACTTGCATTCGAAGTGAATTTTGCATGTAACGAAGAAAATTTAATGAGTAACCCGGAAAGAGATTTGCTGCAGCCTTTTGTGTGTTTTTTTTGAAAATAAAAGTCAATATTTAAAAAAAAATGTTGTTGAAACTTAATTATACCCAAGCCTGTCGTCTATAGAGCGGAATGGTTCCGTAGGGTGATTGAATTAATGCTTGTTTCTGATATTTTCGTATTTGATCTAACTCGAAAGTAATATAGGGTCGTGATGTTTGCGAAGATTTCGTTGTTTTCGAAAGTATATTTTGAATATGTCGAGTATGACAATTGGACATTTTAATTAATTTGATGTTTTCTAAATGACGAGCATTTTGTTTGTTCAATTCGAGTATTTTCTTAATTTGATTATCGAAATAGATTTTCATTTGAATGAAATCAGTTTTATTCGATTTTTGATTGAGAAGATTTTTCAATGAAATTATTTGTAATTTATCTTTATCTTGTTCAGTAAAATTTCGTTGAGAATTTAATTCGAAAGTTTCAATCGAATGAAGAAGTTCATTCAAAGCATCGACATCATTTTGGCAAAGATTAAAACGTTCTCGAGCTGATAAAATTCGTTGTTTGAGTTCGAATAGATGATTTCGAAGATTCGCTAGATAATCGTCGATTTCATTTTGAAATAACGAAGAGTTAACATTCGATTGAATATGTATTGTAATTAAATATTTCATAAATTGAGTAAAATACTTTATTAAATTCTGAATATTATCTTTGAAAAATTCTTTTAATTGGTAATTATCTAAATGAATTATCAAATGTTCGAGATGATAGATATCTTGTGCCAACCGACGCCAATTGTAAATATCTGAATAACAATACCAAAGAAAGAAACGAAAAAACTTGAGTTTTTCATTCGAAAATTTCGTCACAAGACTATGATTCATTAGTTGATCATTATTGTCTTCGACATTCGTCATTGACAAATGAAAAAAAAGTGCAAATCAGTTTAGTTATTTATCTATATATCTACCCGCCATTACTTTTTTCAAGAACCATTTAATTGAGTACGACATTTCACATTTCTTTTTTTTTTCTTGGTATACTTATCGTATGAAACATTTCTCTTATCGGATGGCAATTAAATGGGGCTATTTTTCATACATCCTGTGTACAGTTCTATTAGTACAAAGATGTTTTTATTTCTTTCAATATAAAGGGAGCAACGTCTTTTCTTTTTTTTTGTATCATAAAACGATCGAAAAACGTGTTTTATTCGTCGATACGCTTGATTATACCAAGGTAATAACGCATGAATAGAGTACATTCGTTTTACTAAGAAAATGTCCGCAAAAATGTAAGAATAATTGTGTCAACAGGAGAGAAAAAAAATCTTGAAGTTATTATCGCAAGATATGCTGAAGCAATGAGATATACGATGCTTTGGTATTAATAATTCTCCGTTTTTTTCTCGTCTCTTTGTTAGTCGGATATGACTCAGTAAAAAAGGAGAATTGTGTTTTTTTTCTTTTCTCAGGAGAGAGGAGACCTTATAGATGAGCTCATAGTTAATAAACAGAACAAACACAGATTACCACTCAAATAATTGACGCTAAGTGTAACATATGTTTCAATAAATGTAAGTAGTTTGCGACAATTGTTGAGCCAAAAATCTCTTGGAAAGGAGATATTATTCTTGAATGAGACACGAATCAGCATCGTGTCAGATATCAAAAGTTAATATTTACTCTTGCCTACAATTTCCATTTGATCTCATATAAACCTATTTACCGAGTTTTTTTATACTAAGAAACTGTTTTTTTTGTTAGATTGAACTGATATTATAAGGTTCAAATTCAGAGTCGTTCGGACGCATTTTTTTTTCTTAATTTATTCCTCTACTACATCAAGAACTTATTATCACGTCTATTATTCTATTCCTATATATGTATTTCATCTTAGTGGATAAAATATGAATGAGAAGAAGAGTAGCAGTTCTCATTTTTACGCATACAATGATTAAAACCAAGTGGAGTTGTTCGTTTTTTTTATTTGTCTCTATTTAGTAACAAAATACTATCGTTGAAGAGCCAATAAATTTCACTTCAATCAAACAGGTGATATGATATGATTGTAAATCGATCACATCAAACCTTTTTTTGTCTATTTCACAATCATACGGATAAAAAATGGTCTTATGCACGTGTTCTTTTTTTCTCTTCTATCACTATAACGAGCAATTTCAAACCACCGATTGAAAGAAGCTTTGTTCTCATGGAAAATAAGTAAAGTCAAATAGCGATAGACGTTCTTTTATATGAAATATTTCCTCATACACTTGTCGAACAGAATAAACTATACGATTCACCAGTCACTCTCTCGTGAAGTTGAGGTCTCGTATTTCTTTCGAATGATAAATCTACCGAAATTGAAAACGTTCTTTTTTCATACGTATAACGTGAAATTGATGAAATTTTTCCTCACCTTTTCTTATCTTATCATATACTCCGAAGAGAATTGCTAGATAAGGACGGCAAGGGCACACAATCAAACTGAGGCGTGTTTTTTTTTAATTTTTATAGACTTTGCTCTGCATGAAGAATTATTTGGTATGTTCGATTTGTCGGCGTCGTTCATTTTTAGGACGTTTGATTGTTTTATTTATTTTCATCGGAATATTTATTCAAGTACAATATCATTTATTTAATAAAAAGCCTCTGGAAACGAATTTACAGCAGGAAACAATCGAAATTAATTTACCGGTAAAAGGACGACAGTTAGCTTGTACAGGTGATCCATTAAAACTATGGTGTAAAAATGTAGTTGATTTTTGTAATTCATCGTTGTCTATTTATCAGAAATTATTTATTGTAACAAAATCGATCGTTTTACAACCGAAGTTAGCGATAGGAAAACGAACTGGCGGTGAAAATGTTCAAGATGTTCTCAATCAAGCTGAAGAAGATGAATATTTTAAATATGAAAAAAATTTTCTTCAACATTCATGTCAAATTCCTGATCTATCTAAGAATGTTCCTGTTAGCCAATTATCGAATATTTTCACGTCAATGACAACATCTAATATGTCATCATCGATTGAAATTATCAATCGAACGACAATTGCAGTTACTCGACAAGATTACGTGAATATTTATCATACAATTACTGATCTATATACATCTTATGTTCTATGTCGATTCATTCGAAAAGATCCGAAATCTGTTCAAATTCTGTTTCTTGATGCACATCCAAAAGGAAATTTAGATTTACTTTGGTCGAAAATGTTTCATTCATTTGTTCGATTAGGTCATTTGAAAAATCATTCATCGATTTTCTATAAAGAATTAATCTGGGCTCAACCACAACCAACATCTGAACTCGATCTACAACAAAATCATCGTGAATCACTAAGTTTTTTCTCTGATTTTCGTGAACATATTATTCAACAATTCGATCTTAATCCTCAATTAAATCTAGAGATAAACTGTCAAAAATTGAACATTCTCTTTCTTGTTCGACATAATTATGTTGCTCATCCACGGAATCCATCGGGAAAGATCTCTCGCCAATTAGAAAATGAACAACAAATTCTTAGCGAATTAAAAACGAAATTTTCTCAATATCCAACAATTAATTTTACATCAAATCATTTCGAAGAGATGAGTCTTCAAGAACAGCTCAATATCGTCTTAAATACTGATATTTTCATTGGAATACATGGTGCAGGATTAACACATGTTGTTTTTCAAAAATCTAATCGAGCATTAATTGAACTTGTCCCATCGTCAGCCATTGGCCACCATTTTGAACTCTTATCATCGATTAACAAAGTTCGATATCTTCGCTGTGCAATTGAAAACGGTTCACCTCAGACTACAGAGAAAATCTTCGATTGTATTCAATTAAAACTTCAAGAATTATGTCCGAATATGAATTCAATGACAATTTCAACGAACAAGACAAATACATAACATCCTTGACTTTGTTGATGCAGGGAAAAGAAATACAACAAGCTTTTTTACAGTCAGTTTTTCTATATGCAACTCTTATCTTCTGTTTTTATTGTTTATTTGTTCACTCAATAAATCAAATATTATTGAGAAATTCAATAGATTGATTTAATATGTAGACAAACTGAGTCCTAATCGAAATTGCGTACATGTTTTGATTAATTTGTAAATGAAACACTTGAAGTTTAAACGAAAAAAAGGTTAACATTCATGTTGATTTTTGCGTTTTTTTTTGGTTACTCATTCGTCTTTCGCTTGAATAGTTTAAAATGCACGATTTCTTTTGTTTGCTCTTTGCGACATAAACTTCCAAAATTCATTCTACATATGGGCAAAACAGCTAGTAAACAGTTAAACGAAAAGAAGTCTACGTAAAAAAAAACTTGTTCTCAAACGATACAAAAATTTTTCGATTATTTAGAAATCTTCAAGCAAAATCAACATATGAACCAGCGTATGAATTAGATCGTGAACCAGTCGATCGATATAGACGATCATACAGTCCAAAGGATAATCGACTATATAATCCAAATAACAATCGACCAGTAGAATTATCATGGCTACAGCAGAATAATTATCAACACAATCATCATCATCATCATCAACATCACCATCATCATTATGTGCCTAAACAGATACCCATAGCTATTAATCGTTGGTCGAATGACGATGATGACAAACAAATGAGTAATAAAAATACGAAGACTTTCATCGACGAATATATTCGACAGTAGATTGTTATTTATCTAGTTAACAGGACTTTTTTTCTTATATAAAAAAAAAACGTTATTGATCATCAATATTTTTTTTCGCCAATGTAAATATCTTTTATTGGATTTTGTATAAACGTACTCATCCCCTCCAAAACCTATTTATCACTGTAAATATTATATTGAGTAAATTTACCTATCGTCAACAACATATTAAATGAAAATTTTCGGTTTTTTCTTTCGTTTCTTCTCCTTCTTCTTTTGGCTTTTTTTCTCTCATAAGACGATAAAATCAGTTTCGAAGGTGTACCGAAGAAAAAAAAAGCACGTATTGATGATAATCGTCGCCAACACCATCATCGATACGATACAAAAAATATCAAGTTCGAGAAAGAAAAAAAATTGAAGAAAGGGAAAAAGGGAGACAGACAAGTATCAAACAGATTCTCTCGCTTTTTTTGCTTTTTTACATATGCACGATGAAAACGCGTATCAGACTAACACAAGCAAGAAAGAAAAAAACAGCCTTTACTCGTACACATCATATATATGCAAATATACAGATAGATAGACAACCACAAGCAAAAAAAACCTGAAGAGAGTCGACGATAATGACGTTGATAGAAACATCATCAAACGAAATGTATGTGCATGCATGCACACCCACATATCATCAACGGATTCAGGCAATTGCGGCTTTATGGTCACAATCGATGACGTGTATGCTGTTCAGTTTGTCACACGTTTCTTCGTCTTTTTTTTTCTTCTTTTTTCTTATTACATATATTCAAGGTAAGCTCTATTTGACTCGAGGTATATTGAAGGGATTTCAAAGATTATATTCATTATGTACACATGATGTTTGTTCATTGATATATTTTTCAAGGTTATGTTATTGTTTATTCTTTCGTTCGGCCGTTTTTTTCCTCTTCTCTCATTACTTTTACTCTTGTTAAGTAACCACAGACAATAGTTTTCTATTAATGTAAAGTGACAGTGATATAAGCGATTACGAGCAAAAGTTCGATGATGGACAGCAGTATCGACAGATTTTTTTCTTATCTCCTGCCTACAGACTTTTGTCTTTTGTGACACTGATTGATGAGACAGTAATAATTAAGGGATGAAATGTATTATATATACGACTGAAAATTTAATGTATTTGTGTCCATAAATGCTATTGGAATACTAATTATATGCTGTTTAAAACGAGAATTTAACATTTTCCTTGTGACAACAAGGTACAGTTGTGTATGTTGATATTAATCGAATGCGTCCTTTATTTTCTCTCACTCTCTCGCTCTTCTTTTTTTCTGTAGCTTTTTCTTACTCTGAAGGTCGAGAACAAATGATAAAAATTTATCATACAAAGTTATTTCGAAGTTAAATAATATCTATTTATTTTTTTCTTCTTCTTCTCAGAAACAATTTACTGGTAAAACTTTAACAGACGATGAGATAGAGATCTCTAATGAAGATTAATTGAGAAAGAAGAAAACGAGAAATATACAGTTCAGATATGTCGAATGTTATGATACTTAATTAATGAGATTTATGGAATACGAAGGTTATTGATATAATTTTTTTCATATATATATATATATATTTCTCTTCTATTGAATAAAGAGATGGTTTTAGTTTTCAATCGATAATAATTAAATTTGCGGCTTTAGATCAAATTCTGTTCGTATCATATGAATCTTTGTTCGCTTCGTAATAGAAAAATGCTCAAGAAAACATGGAATATGAGATGTTTGATGCCAATTGAATAAAAACCGAAAGTATTTACATATATTTCTCCGTCTTTTTTTCTCTTTTTCTGCCTTCGTCATCTTTAATAGATTAGAAATATTTTGATAGACTACACATAGAACATATAGAAATACTTGTTGAGACATCGAATTGGCAATCGAACGATGTTTTTGCGATGTGCTATTAGAGCATAGCGAGAACGATGAAGAGAAACGAAAAGGAAAAAAATACAGAAAAAAAAAACAAGACTCATCGAGCAATTTTATTTTCTTGGTTGATATGTATTTCTCTCGATCGTCAGCCAGAGTCGATTCTTTTGAATAAAGAAAATGTGATGACTGGTGACGAAAAAACGCAAATTGACCTTCTCTTTCTTTCTTCTGCTTCTTCTTCTTCTTCTTGTTCGTTTTTATGTGGTAAACATTTGCTCTTCGCGTTCTCTCTCACTTACATTGATGCCGTCCCTGTGGTTTGAGGCTCTATGTCAAGAGAAAAAAATCAGAAATAAAGAGAGAAAATGAAGGAGACGCGTGCCTGTTGTAACATATACATATATACACGCATGTATTTTGAACAATCGTCATGTCCTTGCCAATTCTAATGGATTGGCAAATTCCATCATCAGAAGACCAAATCATGCATCTTATTAACCTGAGAATAATGATCGATCGTCATGCAGAAAGCATATAAACCATATATGTATATGTTAAAAAGTAAATTGTTGAACAAGAGAAAAGGAAAAGAATCATTATTCAAATACAAGTGAGTCAATTTTATAGTATTTATTATGATAAAATGAAGAATGGTTATAATAGATCACTATAGAATCAAGTAGAGTCACTTTTTTTTCGTTTTTTTTCGTGTAGTTTAATGGTTTCATCGTGTTTTTCTTTCCCGTTTCTCGTTTTTTTTTCTTTTTTTCGTCTATTCATTGTGGTCGATATCCCTCGATTCATTAGGTGTTGAAACTGCTATTATTACTTTTTCTATCCTTTGCACTAGCATTTCATGGTAAAAAAGATTAAATAAGATAAATGTAGATGTTGATTTAGTTAGTATATATCTTAATTTGCTTGACTTATGCAAGATCTATTCTCTTCCTTGAAATGAAAGATCTTTTTCTTATCTGTGGTTTTTTTCTGTGTCAATGACATAACGATGAAAGATAAAGGTGACGAACGATTCGCGTCTTCGTCTTATCTTTCCCGAGACAAATTCTTGAAAATTATAGGATTTCTCTATTCATAAAAATGATATATATATATATATATATACGTGTAAATATTTTTGCACAATTGACTTTAGAACCAATAGATTCTTTTGATGATAGTGTTCTCCTGTAAGAAATAATTGATGTAGCCGCAGTATATCATTTTTTTCGGATTCGTTATCATTGGTGCAGAAAGAGATGAAAAAGAAGAGAGAAAGACAAGAAGATAATAAAAGACGAGATGCTACTTTTTTTGTGGTCTATAATGATAGTAGTTTCTATCATTATTTATTACTCAACATAACCACTGCCGAGAGAAAGAATAACAAAAAGAAGTCAGACGATTATTCTGATTTTTTTCTGGCTTATAGCACTAGCTGTTTATATGTATGTGGGAAACGAGTTTGCATCTATTAGTAAAGAGCACGAAAAAAATTTTCTATATCGTAGATAGACAAAATCATAGATACGATATGTGTAGTACTTGTTTGTATAAATACGAGAGAGAAGAAGAAATAGTCGTTTGTCTGCCAGTTATAGACAACTTTCGCATTCATTTCTCATTTTTCTTTCCCACGAGAAAAACTAAACAAAGTAAGTCTTTTGATCGACGTAAAAGAAAAATTTTAAAATGAATGATTTGTTTTGTTTTGTTTGCTTTATGACATATAGAAAAGAAAAGCTTAAGTAAACACAAAAGATTTCTTAATTATTTGTTTGGACCTTGTTCTTTATATGTTAATGTATCACAAACTGATTACTTTATTATCGAAATAATATGCGTGTGAGAAAAGAAATTATAATCTATATAAAGATATGTCCTTCGCGTAGTATTGTTTATATTTATTACTCATGTGAAATGAACCCTAATAATAGTGTGCCTTTTTATATAGAGATAGAAATTAGATAATTTACAGAATTCTTTCATGATAGAATATGGAAATCAGTTGATTTTGTCGTTTGTAGTCTTGAAGAGATAGATGAAAGCAAATGCTTGCGTAAAGCTAAAGCACAATTCTTTATTCTTTATTCTTATTTTCAGATAAGATTCTCTTAACATATTTCCAAATTTGTCGATCCTAGTTTTTTGGGGATGGACGCAAAAATTCTCACAGGTTTTCTCCTGTGTTTCTGTTTAATTGCAAGCATATCGATATCACAAGTACGATTTCTTTTTCCATCGTTTTACAAAATGATTAACTCAATTATGATTATTTTCTGTTTGCTAGAGTGCCAATGTTAAATATGATGGATTGGTAAGGTCCGCACGACAAAACGATGAAAGTAAGTTGTTGTCACTAAAACGCAATTGCTATTTCTCCTTGTCACATAAATCATCTTTATGTACATATATCTGTCTATTTTCTTCGAATAATATTTTTCGACTCATTATTGCTTTACACGCTTATTGCTACTTGCTTTTTCCCACTCTAAATAGATGATCTTGCATGTCCACAAGGAAAAAAACCTTGTAAGGACGATAATACAAAATGTGCAGCATATTGTAATGGTAATCCCGAATGTGATGATGCTTCGGATGAGATCGATTGTGGTAAGTTGAGTAATCAATCATCGTAAATAGAGAAAAAAAAGCCAATTATTGATATCTATCAATCATTCATCTTCAGTAACAAATCCACCTGTAACTATTAATACAATTGCTTTGACTCAAGGCGCACAAACAAATAATAATGAAATTGATCGTGCTAATATGCCCGGAGAGACAACGGAGATTAATGAAGAAGCTACTCTTCCACAGATTTCAATCTTTGATAGAGAAACTGTTGCACCAGGTGTGAGAATCATATGTTACGACGATATAATTAACTGCACGATATGTTCATTGATAGGATCGCATTTTTCTTTATTGATATGTTCTGTCTGTTTGCTTGCTTGCTTGCTAGCCAGTCAGTCTGCAAATGTTGTTATCTCTTCTTGTTTTCTCCAATTTATTTTCGTTTCGATCAATAATTCATTCATCGTTTTTTTTTCATTTTAGATGATGCCGATTCAACTGTTGATGGTAAGTTATCTCAAAATGCTTTCTCAGATATTTTTCTAACCTTGTAAATTAAGTTACTAATGTTTTTTTTTGTATTGTAAAAACATTCTTGTCTCTATTCGTACTCGTACTCGTCCTTCTTCTTTTTCCTCTACTTCTACCTCTCAAACGAAAATAATTTCCATGCACACATAAACTCTGTAGGCCTCGATAATGCGGTTACAACTGCATCCTTAGATCTTGCTGCAACGACAGATGGTCTCGCTGACGCAGCTACAGCCAGCGATGCTGAAGATGCAACTAGCGCAAATGAAGATATTACTCAAGAAGTCAATGGCGATGCTACACAAGAAGCTAATGAAGATACAACACAAGAAGCCAATGAAGATACTACACAAGAAGCTAATGAAGATACTACACAAGAAGCTAATGAAGATACTACACAAGAAGCCAATGAAGATACTACACAAGAAGCCAATGAAGATACTACACAAGAAGCCAATGAAGCCACTGATGATGCTTCTGATGCAAATACATCAGCAGCACCAGGAGGTGATGTAGTCACTGATGGTGGCGCCGCTGGAAATGAAACTGCTGATGCCGATGCAACAACACAAGCTGCAGGTGTTACTGGCAATGCTGCGTCATTGATAACAACATTAGGTAGACATGAAATGATCCTGATATCGAATGGAATGACATGGTTTGTGCACGACAATATCCAGAGAATGATTAACCTTTTCTTTTCTATTTCTTTGTCTGCTTGTCTTTTTGTTATTTATTTATTTGTTTTCCATGCATGTGTTAATTTCATTTGTATATACAAACAACAACAAATTAATGTCGAATTTGTTTCTCTTTTCTAGAACCAATCGATGATAATGGTAAGTTCGATTCTCTCGAGTGAAATTTTGAATGATTTTTTATATATGCATGGATTTTTTTCTTAACTGCGTGTGTTTGTGCATGTCTAGCCTATTATTATGATGAGCCTCAAGATGAGAAATCAGATGACAATGGAAATCAACCACCACAACCACAACCTCAACCGCAACCAGCACCACCACAAACTAATGATGATGCTGAAGAAGATGATGCTATTGATGATAATGATGAGGCACAAGAAGTGACAACAACAACAACGAAAAGTCCTGCGGCAAAACCATCAAATAATGGCAATGGTGGATCTGAGGATGTTGAATACTATGATGATGATGCAGACACCGATAAAAAAGATGATGATGATGATGATGATGATGATGATGCCGAGGGTGAGACTCATAATAAGCTGAATAAATATCGTGGTGGTGCTCACTGCTTATAAAAATCAAGTAGCTTCTTCTCATACGTCTTCAATCAAAACACATTTATTTAATCAATTTTTAGAAATTATTTTCTCACTACCTAAAAAACGCTTTTGCATGTTAATTGTTTGTTAGAATTCATTTCATTGTCATAATGCATCACTAACATTTTTCTTTCAACTTTTTTCAGGCAATGGAACACAAATTGATGGTGATGGAGGCACGTACTAATACATTAACATTACTCATCGTGTTCTTATTTGAACACATAATCATTAAGATGATGATAAAAATAAACAAATTCTTTTGTTTTTCTTTAATATATAGATGGATCAACAACAACACCGGCTCCAAAAGTACCTGGAGGAGGAGATGGTCAACAACCAACTCAACTTCGTGTTGTTGTTAACCCTGAAGTTCTTCAAGTTCAATATGGTCGAACAGTTGAACTTACATGTATTGTCTATGGTGGTGATGCTAATACAAATATCTATTGGATTCAAGAACAACCCGAACGAGTAACTATTGATGAATTCAATATATCCTGCAAATTTTTCAATTCGAATATCTATTCTAGCGATATGCAGTTCTTGATGCTGCCAATGACAACGATAAACAAGTAACAGCATCTCAAGTTACATCACGAGCTCGTATTACACTCGATGAACCAAACAAAATCGGTACATACACATGTATGGCTCAAGATGCTTCGGGAAATAGTGGATCAGCTGTTCTTACCATGCAACAAGGTGGCGGTGGTGTCGTTTATCCACCAGTTGGACCTCCAGTTGCTCCAAGACGTATGTGAAAATCTTTCAAATGCGAAAAGAAATCGTTCGAATAAATTCTACTTCATCTATTTTCTAGCTGGTAGCCAATATTTACGTATTATTGCACCAGATATGACCGATGGTGATTATGTTGAAATTCAATGCGAAGGTGTTGCACCAGACGATGAATCAAGTGTTCAATGGTTCTTCAACAACCAAGTATGTATCAAATTATCTAATTCTAGTAGTTGTAGTTTTAAATAATCACATATTTGAGTTCAAACTAGATAATCTAATATAAAATTTCTTTCTTATTTTACAGTTAATTGAAGCACCGGTAAGTTTCACTAAGGGCTCTAGATCTATTAAATGAATCATGCTTTTCTTATCATCTCATTATTTTTTTTCTGAAACAGACGGAGTCAGACAATGTGAGTAAATTGAGGCCAATGGATAAAGCACACTATACTAACTCTTCTTGGGCTTTGATCTAGAATAGAAACAACTTATTCGTACGCTAAAATTCATTTGTTCTTGCTTGTTTTTTTTTCCTAGCTTATCAATGATCAACAACCACTCTATCCACGTGGTAAAACACTTCATATTCGTCCAATTACACGAGCCTATTTGGGCAATTATCGTTGTGCTATTCCGGGAGGCAGTTATGTTGACGCCAACAGTGTCTTAACATTCGGAGGTGATCTATAAAAATTCAATAGTTTCTTTCGTTTTTCTAAATTTCTTTGTTTAGGAGGCGGAGGACCAAGTGGAACACCAGCTCCAGGACCACGTATATTACAAAAATGTCTTAGAAATTATTTAACTGAGATTTTTCTTTGAATAATGTTTTAGTTCCTCCCCCAGTTTATACTCAATGTAGCACTGATGAAGCTACTTGCCGTAATGGCCGATGTATTCCTCGTTCATACTTATGCGATGGCAAAAACGATTGCGGTGACAACAGTGATGAAGCTTGTGGACGTAAGTGTACAACAATTGTTGTAGTTTCTTGTTTTCGTTCAGTGCCTTCTTGTTTGATATTTAATCTATTTGTTTGTCTCTCTCTCTATATATATAGCACATGGTCAATCTGGTAAGAATAATTGTTTTGCTATATGTGGGAGGCAGTTACCTACCGCTAAATGCACAAAATAAAAAAATTTTTTTTTGTTCAAATAATATTTAAAATACAGCCGCATGCGGCATCGCTTATTTTTGGATCGAAACTTTTCAAAAATGACGTGAATGATAATAATCATGATTTTGTAACATTTTTTAGGTTCAGATGTTTGTCAACCAAATGAAGTTCGTTGTGCCGATTCCAGCCGAGGACGAAAATGTGTTCAGAAATTCTGGACTTGCGATGGTGATCGGTAAGCAATCGAAAGAAAAAAGTACATTAACATATTTCGGTTTGTTTCAGTGATTGCGATGATGGAAGTGATGAACAACAAAGCTATTGTCGTACGAAGAACAAAAAAAAACAACGAGATTTTTTTCGAAATATTTTCTTTTTATTATTTAGAATATCTTCCTCAACCACAATATTGTCGAGCAAGTGAATTTCGATGTACCAGTGTCAATGGTACCAATGGAAATCCAGTTTGTGTTCCACGAGCATTTCAATGCGATGGTTATACTGATTGTCCAGATCGTTCGGATGAAATTGGTTGTGGTATGTTAAAATAAACAAAATGAAATCAATTGATGCATAATTTTACATTTTTTTTAAAGCTAAACCAACAATTGTCTCAACACCAGAACGTCAAGTTCAAGTCAATGTTGGTGAAACATTAGTTCTTCGTTGTACTGCTCGTGGTGCTCCAGCACCATACATCAACTGGCGTCTCAATTGGGGACATATTTGCGGTGATGGATCAGACAATGGTCGTTGTTCAATCGCACAAAACTTCGATAACAATGATCCAACACTTGTCACATGTACACTTACAGTACGTAATGTCAATCGTAATGATGCTGGTGCTTATTCATGCGAAGCACTTAATAACCAAGGATTTATCTTCGCTATCCCAGATGCCATTGTCAATGTTAATGCTGGTATGTAAACAATTCTCTCATAGATAAATGCAGAATCAATATTTTACATTCGAAATCATTTAGATGGAAGTGGTCATGTAGTACCAGTTCAATGTAACTGCAATGGTCATTCATCATATTGTGGTCAAGATGGCCGATGTCAAGTATGTTTTTCTATCGAATAAAACTAACTATCTCGATCTATTTTTCTTCAAGAACTGTCAACATAATACAGCTGGTTACAATTGCGAATATTGTGCATCAGGTTATCAAGGCAATGCTCGTCAAGGTACACCATACGATTGTCAACTAATTCCAGTCGTTGGTCCAACAGATTTCTCAAGTAAATATTGATTTGATTCAATAAACGATTTGATTCTATCTTCATTTTGGCATCAATAGGTTGTGATCCATCAGGCACATACACACAACGTGACGGACGTTGTGTCTGCAAATACAATGTTGAAGGTGACCGATGTAATCAATGTAAAGCAAGTCATTTCTATTTGAATCCAAATACACCAAATGGATGTTTACCATGTTTCTGCTCGGGTGTATCAAGTGATTGTAGTGCAACAAGCTGGCGACGACAAGCTGTTCGTATTTTCTAAGCATATTAATTTGTTTGAGAAAATGATTTTTTTGTTGTTGTATCTTTTGGAAATTAGACTGCTCTTCCATTAGGCAACTGGAATGTTGTACCCAAAAATTTCGCCACAGATCGATACGAAGCTGGTAACAAAATTAAACAACGTGACAATGGCCGTGAATTAGTTCTTGATCAAAGTTCATTGGGTCGACCAGCAGGTGATGTTCTCTACTGGAAAGCACCAAAATCAGCTCTCGGTGATGTTGTTACATTATACGATGGTAACATTGATATTTACTTTGCCAATGATGCCGATGCTAGAGAACCAGCAAGTCAAGATGAATTTATCTGGTTACGTGGAAACAATATCGATCTCGTTCACAAACTTCCACAAACACAACAATTCACACCTAACGCAAATTCAACCTACTCAGTCCCAGTTAATGAAGTATGATAATCAAGAAATAAATTTTAAAAAAAAGAAGGAAAATCTTAACTTTAAATCTACTTTTTATCTAGAAAACATTTACACGTAAAGATGGTACATACATTGATCGAGAAAATATTCTCATGGCTCTCTCGGATTTGGATACATTACTCATTAGAACCAATCCAATTGGTGGCTATAAATCAGCTGTGTAAGAAGAAGAAACAAATGTTGATTTCTTTTATACGTATGTGTGTTGTTTAGCCTTCGTGGTGTTACATTGAATGCTGCTGCTCAACATGGTTTTGCCGATGCTGCACCAACAGTTGAATCATGCCGTTGTCCAGCTAATTATACTGGTACATCATGCGAAAAATGTGCCGAAGGTTACGGTCGTCCACATCCATTGGTTGGTATCTATTTGGGTCAATGTTGGGCATGTCAATCGATCTGTAACGGACGATCAGATCAATGCGATCGTGATACTGGCAAATGTTCAGTACGTTGTTGTTTTTCTATCGAGAAACATAATTTTTGCTTAAATATTATTTTTCAATAGAACTGCCGAGGTAACAGTGAAGGTGATCGATGCGAACGTTGTCAAGCTGGTTATGTTCTCGATGGTCACAGCAACCAATGTGTTCCATCAGGTTCAGGAGGTTCAGGAACCGGTATTTACATCAATGGCAAACAAATTGATCCATATGGCACACAATTTACAGTTGATCTCGATAGTACCCGATCGGAACAACGTATTCCAGTTCAAGTTATCGTACGTGTTTTCGAATGAAATTAGTTCTTTGTCTATTTCTCTATTTGAAGAACGCTGTACCACAATCAGTTGTTTGGAGCCGTGCTGATGGTAGTCCATTGCCACATGGTGTTTATCAAGAAGGTACTGATCTCGTTATTCGTAATCCATCAGCCGAACATGCTGGAAACTATCTCTGCACAATAACACATCCAGATGGATCTGTCGAACGATTCAATGTCTACTTGAACCATCGTGCAGGTACACCTGCTCCAGATCTTGGTAAGTTAAACAAAACGAACAAACGATCGACTAGTTTTTTCTACGAAATTCTTTCAATAATATAGGAAGCACCACTGAGAAACGACCAGGTTATATTTATTAATATTGTTTTGTTTTTGTCTAAATATCTTTTCCCAACGAAGAAAAAACTTCTTCTTTACATATTCTTTTATTATTTCTTTATCTGTTTTCTTCTTGTGTTGAAACAACTAATTATATATATACTTTCGAATAATAAATTTTCATATTCATTTAGGCGGTCCACCACGAGTTGCTATTCAACCACGAACAATCAACTTAAAAGAAGGTCAACGTATGATTGTTCAATATTCAGTTGCTGTATGTCGAATACGATTTACTATCGAAAACTAAAATTGAATATTTATTTTTAGTCACATGATCCAATCACTGTCGTTTGGAATAAATTGGTCAACGGATTCTATCAACCAATTCCATCATTGTTCACTGTTGAACCCAATCGTCTTGTTCTCAATCGTGCCACACCAGATGCTGCTGGTACATATCAAGTCGTTGTTAGCAATCGTCATGGTGAAGATAAACAAGAATTAAACATCAATGTCGAACCAAGACGTTCACGTCAACGTGGTCAACCACAAATCCGTTTACAACAAACTCAATATCAAATTGGTCAAGGTGAAACTGTTGACATTGTTCCAAACATTGTTGGACAAACTGGCGGAAGTGTTACATGGTCAAAAGACGGATCAACTCAATTACCTGAAGGTGCTTTCGCACGTGAAGATGGCTTCTTACGTCTTACAGGTCAATCGAGTGCTATCGGTGGTCAATATCAAATCACTGTTACCAATGCTCGAGGTCAATCATCAACACAAACAGTTAATGTTCAATGGGTTGGATCGCGTAAGTGTTATTTTTGAAAACCAAACAAAATTCTCTCATATCAACAAAGAAAAAATTAAAACAACTTCTTTCTAGCGAAACGTTCTTACCGTCACTTTGAAGCAAGAAATTAAACATTGACCAAAACGAAAACTATATATTTTCGTAGATAGATCCTTTAGTATATTCCCTGTTGTATTTGTCTGTCCGTAATAATTAATGTAAACCAAAGAAAAAAAAAGCATAAACTAGAATCTGAATATTTTTATTATCTATTTTCTTTTGAATATACATATATATAATCATGTCTATTTTTTAATATTTTAGAAAATCCACAAGGATACGAAGGTAAGAATCGAATGTCTGGATTGATCGGTTGATATTTTTGTTTTCTTCTCACAAATGCTTTCGCTTGAAAATGTTTTATGCTAATTGCTTTTTTTGCTTATTAATTAATTCGCTTCATAGTTAATCGATATCAACGAATTCAATGGAATCAAAATCAAATCATTTTGGACGAAGGACGACGTCTCGAAGCTGTCTGTCGGTCAGATACCGATCCATCACAATTACGTTTAGATGTCACACGAAACAACCGACAACAACGTGAACAAATACCACTTGGTCTTTCATTTTCCAATGGCTATTTGTCATTGGGTGCTGTTACTCAACAAGACAATGGCTTAGAATTTATTTGTTCAGCAAATGATGCATCGGATCTCTTAGTTCTTTATGTTCAGCCGAATAGTAATGCTTTTGCGAATGAAAATCATGTTTAATTATACGCTTGCTTTGCATCCGCCGTACTCACTCGTGTGTGTGTTTGTTTTTTGTTTTCATTTATTGTTAAATATTGAAATCGCAAATAGAACTTTAATTGAAATGATCTCTCTCTCTCTAGGTGGTCATGGTCAAGGTGGT
>Ga0209915_1000920_pt1 | contig 51820 bp, 42 predicted proteins | sample ThiBiot_750_plan_FD_183952 | JGI IMG/M metagenome (GOLD analysis project Ga0209915, IMG submission 183952) | Wastewater bioreactor microbial communities from Cape Town, South Africa - Thiocy_cont_750_plan (SPAdes) | ecosystem: Engineered > Bioreactor > Thiocyanate-remediating > Anaerobic-Aerobic... | reverse complement strand
ATGCCGCCGTTCTCGCGGCTTCGGCGATCGTCTTTTATCTGCTGACCCGCGAAGATCCCGCAAGCGCGGCGCGGGCCGCGGGCACGGTAAAGCCACGCAAGCTCGCCGACCAGCTCGCGCCGCTGGTTCGTCTGCAGGTGTGGCGCTTCTCGCTCTACTATTTCTTCGTGTTCGGCGCGTTCGTGGCGCTCGCGAGTTGGCTGCCCCGGTATTACATGGGCATGTATGATCTATCACTGGCCACAGCAGGCCTTCTGACCACCGCCTTTGCGCTGCCGGCAGCCGTGTTTCGCGCCCTGGGTGGCTGGATATCCGATCGCATCGGCGCCCGCACGGTGATGTATCTCACCTTCATCGTTTCCAGCGTGATCTGTTTCGCCTTGTCCTATCCGGCGACCGATTATGTGGTGCATGGCATAAGGGGCCCGATCGCGTTTTCGTTCGAGATCGCGCTGCCGGTCTTCGTCGCCCTGACGGTTGTGCTCGGGTTCTTCATGGCGATCGGCATGGCGGCCGTCTACAAGCACATCCCCGTTTACTATCCCGATCATGTCGGCGCGGTGGGTGGACTTGTCGGTGCCATCGGCGGCCTGGGCGGGTTCTTCCTGCCGATCGCGTTCGGGGTTATGAACGATCTCACCGGCGTGCGGACGAGCTGCTTCATGCTGCTGTTCGCGCTTGTCACCCTGGCGCTGGCCTGGATGCATGGCGCAATCCGCCTGATGGAACGGGGCAGGGTCGGCGCGCTTCGGTCGCTGCCCGAATTGCCGGAAATGGCCGAACTTCACAATTCCGGCGGCGGCACTTCCGCGCGCGCGGCGCAATAGGGGACGGCAATGAGCCAGTTTTTGGATCGCCTGACATTCTTCAGGAAGTATGACGGAACGTTTTCAGGCGGGCACGGCATCAACACGACGGAAGACCGCCGGTGGGAGAATGCCTATCGCCAGCGTTGGTCCCATGACAAGATCGTGCGCTCGACCCACGGGGTGAACTGCACCGGCTCCTGCAGCTGGAAAATCTACGTCAAGGGCGGCATCGTCACCTGGGAAACGCAGCAGACCGATTACCCGCGCACCCGTCCGGAACTGCCCAACCATGAGCCTCGCGGCTGCTCCCGCGGCGCCAGCTACTCGTGGTATCTCTATAGTGGCAACCGTCTCAAATACCCGATGGTGCGCGGCGCGCTGATCCGTCTGTGGCGCGAGGCCCGCAAGACGCTTGCGCCGGTCGCAGCCTGGAAATCGATCGTCGAGGATGAAGCAAAGCGCAAATCCTATACTGCGCGCCGGGGCCTGGGCGGCTTTGTCCGTCTCGGCTGGGAGGAAGCCAACGAAATCATCGCTGCGGCCAATGCCTATACGATCCGCAAATACGGGCCCGACCGCATCGCGGGATTTTCGCCGATCCCGGCCATGTCGATGGTCTCCTATGCGGCAGGCACACGCTATCTGTCGTTGTTGGGGGGTGTCTGCCTCAGCTTCTACGACTGGTATTGCGACCTGCCGCCCGCGTCGCCGCAGACCTGGGGCGAACAGACCGACGTACCGGAAAGCGCCGACTGGTACAATGCCGGCTTCCTGCTGCTGTGGGGTTCGAACGTTCCCCAGACCCGTACGCCAGACGCGCATTTCTATACCGAGGCGCGCTATCGCGGCGCCAAAAGCGTGGTCATCACCCCCGACTACAGCGAAGCGGCAAAGTTCGGCGATCTGTGGCTGCATCCCAAGCAGGGCACGGACTCCGCGCTCGCCATGGCGTTCGGCCATGTGATCCTGAAGGAATTCCACGTCGACCGGCAGGTGCCGTATTTCGCCGACTATTGCCGCAAGTACAGTGACATGCCTTTCCTGGTACGTCTCATCGAACAGGATGGCCGCTATGTGCCGGAACGGTTTGTGCGGGCCAGCGATTTCATCGGATCGCTGGGCGAGACAAACAATCCCGAATGGAAGACGGTGGCGTTCGACGAACTGACCGGTCAAGTCGTGGCGCCGCAGGGCTCGATCGGGTTTCGCTGGGGCGAGAAGGGCGAGTGGAACCTCGAACAGCGCGCCGCGGAAACGCCGGTCTCGCTCTGCATGTCCACCCTGGACAGGCGCGATGCGGTCATGCCGGTCGCTTTTCCCTATTTCGGCGGCCGCCAGCATGACTATTTCGCCGGCACCGACCATGACGAGGTGCTTTTGCGGAATGTGCCGGTGCGGCAGTTGAAGCTGGCCGACGGCGACACCTATGTCGCCACCGTGTTCGATTTGCTGTGTGCAAACTATGGCGTTGACCGCGGCCTTGGCGGTGACAATGTCGCGGTCGGCTTCGACGACGACGTTCCTTATACCCCTGCCTGGCAGGAACGCATTACCGGCGTCAAGCGTGACTCGGTGATTTCCGTCGCCCGGGCCTTCGCGCGCAATGCCGAAAAGACCGGCGGCAAGTCCATGGTCATTCTCGGTGCCGGCATCAATCACTGGTACCACATGGACATGACCTATCGCGGCATCATCAACATGCTGGTGATGTGCGGCTGCGTCGGACAGGAAGGCGGCGGCTGGTCGCACTATGTCGGCCAGGAGAAGTTGCGGCCCCAGACAGGCTGGACGCCGCTCGCTTTCGCGCTGGACTGGGCGCGCCCGCCGCGGCACATGAACGCGACGTCCTATTGGTACGCGCATTCCGACCAGTGGCGCTATGAAACATTGGGCGTCGATGAAATTCTCTCGCCGCTGACGAACAAGGATGAATGGAAAGGCAGCCTGATCGATTTCAATGTCCGTGCGGAACGCATGGGCTGGTTGCCCTCCGCACCGCAGCTTCAGACCAATCCGCTTGACGTGGTGAGGTCCGCGGAAGCGGCAGGGAAGGACCCCAGGGACTTTGCGCGCGACGAGATCGTCGCAGGCCGTCTCAAACTGTCTTGCGAAGACCCCGACAATCCCGCGAACTGGCCGCGCAACCTGTTCGTCTGGCGGTCGAATATCCTGGGCTCCAGCGGCAAGGGCCACGAATATTTCCTCAAGCATCTGCTGGGCACCTCGCACGGCGTGCAAGGAAAGGATCTCGGCCAGACCGGCGAGCAGAAGCCATCCGAAGTGATCTGGCGCGACGAAGCCCCGGAAGGAAAGCTCGACCTTCTGGTGACGCTGGACTTCCGCATGTCGACCACCTGTGTCTACTCCGACATCGTTCTGCCGACCGCGACCTGGTACGAAAAGAACGACCTCAACACCTCTGATATGCACCCTTTCATCCACCCGCTCAGCGCGGCGGTCGATCCGGCATGGGAAAGCCGCAGCGATTGGGAAATCTACAGGGGTCTCGCCAAGCGGTTCTCCGAGATTGCGCCGGAAGTCCTGGGTAGGGAAAAGGATTTGGTGCTGCTGCCGATGCAGCATGATACGGCGGGCGAACTTGCGCAGGCCACCGGCGTCAGGGAGTGGTCGAAAGGCGAGGTCGCTCCTATCCCCGGAAAGACAATGGCGGCGCTTCATGTCATCGAGCGCAATTACCCCGACATCTACAAGCAATTTACCGCGCTGGGACCGCTGATGTCGTCCGTCGGCAATGGCGGCAAGGGCATCGCCTGGAAGACCGAACATGAAGTCGAGCTGCTCGGAAAACTAAACGGCATAGTCTCGGAAGACGGCCCAACAAAGGGCCTGCCGCGCATCGACACCGACATCGACGCCACCGAGGTCATCCTGTCGCTGGCGCCGGAAACCAACGGCGAGGTTGCGATGAAGGCCTGGGGCGCACTGAGTGAATTCACCGGCCGCGAACACGGCCATCTTGCCGAAGCCAAGGAAGACGAGAAAATCCGCTATCGCGACATCCAGGCTCAGCCGCGCAAGATCATCTCATCGCCCACCTGGTCCGGCATCGAATCCGAGAAGGTCTGCTACAATGCCGGCTACACGAATGTGCACGAACTGATCCCCTGGCGCACCCTGACGGGCCGCCAGCAGCTTTTCCAGGATCATCCCTGGATGCGCGCCTTCGGTGAGCAGATGGCGGTCTATCGCCCACCGATCGACACCAAGACGATCAGACCGATCATCGACACCAGGGACAATGGTCACAAGCAGGTCGTGCTCAATTTCATCACTCCGCACCAGAAGTGGGGCATCCACTCGACCTATACCGACAACCTGCTGATGCTCACCCTGTCGCGTGGAGGCCCCATCGTCTGGATCAGCGAGATCGACGCAAAAAAGGTCGGCATCGAGGACAATGACTGGATCGAGGCCTACAACCTGAACGGCGCCCTGGTCGCGCGCGCGGTGGTCTCACAGCGCGTGCCGGAAGGCATGGTCATGATGTACCACGCGCAGGAAAAGATCGTGAACGTGCCGGGGTCCGAGATCACAGGCCAGCGCGGCGGCATCCACAATTCCGTCACCCGCACGGTCCTGAAGCCCACGCACATGATCGGTGGTTACGCGCACCAGAGCTATGGCTTCAACTATTACGGCACGGTCGGATCCAACCGCGACGAGTTCGTGATCGTCCGCAAGCAGGCAAAAACCGACTGGATGGATGAAAGAGCGCCTGTCGGCGTGCAGGAGGCTGTATAATGAAAGTACGCGCGCAAATCGCCATGGTGCTGAATCTCGACAAATGCATCGGCTGTCACACCTGCTCGGTGACCTGCAAGAACGTGTGGACGTCGCGCGAGGGTGTCGAATATGCCTGGTTCAACAATGTCGAAACCAAGCCCGGCGTCGGCTATCCGAAGGAGTGGGAAAACCAGAAGCGCTGGAACGGGGGTTGGCTGCGCAAGCGGAACGGCAAGCTCCAGCCCCGCATGGGCGCGAAATGGCGCATCCTGGCCAACATCTTCGCCAATCCCGACCTGCCGGAAATCGACGACTATTACGAGCCTTTCACCTTCGACTACCAGAACCTGCATACAGCGCCCGATTCCGGAACGATGCCGACGGCGCGTCCGCGGTCGCTGGTGACCGGCCAGCGCATGGAAAAAATCGAAGGCGGCCCCAACTGGGAGGAGATTCTGGGCGGGGAATTTTCCAAGCGCTCCAAGGATATCAATTTCGAGGGCGTTCAGAAGGAGATCTACGGCCAGTTCGAAAACACCTTCATGATGTACCTGCCGCGGCTGTGCGAGCACTGTCTCAACCCCGCCTGCGTCTCGGTGTGTCCGTCCGGCGCCATCTATAAGCGCGAGGAAGACGGCATCGTGCTGATCGACCAGGACAAGTGCCGCGGCTGGCGCATGTGCGTGTCCGGCTGTCCTTACAAGAAAGTCTATTACAACTGGCAGTCGGGCAAGTCCGAGAAGTGCATCCTGTGCTACCCGCGGCTGGAAGTCGGCCAGCCCACCGTCTGCTCGGAAACCTGTGTCGGTCGCATCCGCTATCTGGGCGTGGTGCTTTACGATGCCGATCGCATCGCCGAAGTCGCGGCAACACCTGACGAGGCCGATCTCTACGAAGCGCAGCTTTCGGTCTTTCTTGATCCCTTCGATCCCAAGGTGCAGGCGCAGGCCGCCGCCGACGGCATCACCCATGCCTGGATCGAAGCAGCCAAGAAGTCTCCGATCTGGAAGATGGCGATGGACTGGCGGGTGGCATTCCCGCTGCATCCAGAATATCGCACCCTGCCGATGGTCTGGTACGTGCCGCCGCTGTCGCCGATCCAGTCGGCGGCGGAGAAGGGCCAGATCGACCTGGAGGGCGACATGCCCGACGTTCGCTCTTTGCGCATCCCCCTCAAATATCTCGCCAACATGCTGACGGCGGGCAAGGAAGAGCCTGTGGCACAGGCACTGGAACGCATGATGGCGATGCGCAGTTACATGCGCGCCAAGACGGTGGACGGAGTCATTGACGAAGGCGTGGCGCATCGCGTCGGCCTTGCGCCGCAGCAGATCGAGGAAATGTATCGCTATATGGCTATCGCGAATTACGAGGACCGGTTCGTCATTCCGACCGCGCATCGAGAAAATTCGGAAGACGCCCTCGATCTGCGCGGGAGTTGCGGCTTCAGTTTCGGCAATGGCTGTTCGGATGGATCAAGCGAAACAAATATTTTCAATGTGCCGAAGAAGCATAAAGTGCCTGACCCGGCGGGAGCTTGATTCATGAGTGCGACCTGCAAGGTTCTGAGCGCCATCCTGTCCTATCCGACCGCCGAGCTTCAGGCCGCCGGCCGCGAACTCATATTCGCGCTCAACGAGGAGCAATTGCTGACCGTCAAGCACCGTGCGGCGGTCGGGGCGCTGATTGCGGACATGGCCGCCGCCGACCTGCTCGAGGCGCAGTCCCGCTATGTCGATCTGTTCGACCGTACGCGGTCGCTGTCGCTGCATTTTTTCGAGCATGTTCACGGCGAATCCCGCGATCGCGGGCAGGCGATGGTCTCGCTGCTGGAGCGCTACCAGAAGGCTGGACTGGACGTCGCCGGCCGCGAACTGCCCGATTACATTCCCCTGTTTCTGGAATTTCTTTCCACACTGAGCGGCGGAGAAGCGCGCGCCAGTCTCGCCGAACCCGCCCATATTCTGGCAGCACTGGGCGAAAGGCTTCGCAAGCGCGGCAGCGATTATGCCTCGGTGTTTGACGCCATGGTTGCCCTGTCGCACAGCGTTCCCAGCGATGAGGTCCTGGAGAGCGTGCGTAACGAGAAAGTCGAGGACCCGCGCGATCTGGCGGCGCTGGACCGCACCTGGGAAGAGGCCGAAGTGCGCTTCGGGCCCGGCGATGCGGCCGCTGACGGCTGCCCGCGCGCCAACGACATCCTGCAGCGCATGAATGTTCCGGCCGCAAAGCCGGCTTCGAGATCATCTTCGGGAGCCAGGACATGAGCCAGGCGATCAACAGCGCATTGTTCGGGGTTTATCCCTATATCTGCCTGACGGTGTTCCTGGTCGGCAGCCTGATCCGCTTCGACCGGGAGCAGTACACATGGCGCAGTCAGTCCAGTCAGCTGTTGCGCCGCCGCCAGCTGGTATGGGGGAGCAACCTGTTCCATGTCGGAATTCTGGTCATTCTTTTCGGGCACGCGGGCGGCCTGTTGACTCCGGTGGCGGTGTTCGAGGCGCTGGGCATCTCCCACACCGCCAAGCAGCTGACCGCCATCGTGGTGGGGGGCGCGGCCGGCATCATGTGCCTTGCAGGCCTGCTGATGCTGCTGCACCGCCGCCTGTCGGACCCGCGCATCCGCCGGACATCTTCGATCGCGGATATCGCCGTGCTGTTCATCCTCCTGGCGCAGTTGCTACTCGGTCTAGGCACGATCTTCGTGTCGCTGCACCATCTCGATGGCAGTGAGATGGTCGCGCTGATGAGCTGGGCCCAGCACATCGTTACTTTTCGTCCCGGCGCGGCGGATTTCGTCGCCGGCGTATCCCCGGTCTTCAAAACCCATCTCGTTCTGGGCATGACGATCTTTCTGATATTTCCGTTTACCCGCCTGGTTCACATCTGGAGCGCACCGATCTGGTATCTCGGCCGGCGCGGCTACCAGATCGTGCGCACCAGGCGGATTGGAAAGGCCTGAGCCATGGCGCCACGTCCCCCCATCAAGCTCAATGGCGTCGTCCTGCCCTCGCACATGATCGCGGCAGAGGCGCAGCACCATCCGTCACAGACACCCGCCGCGGCGTTCCAGGCCGCGGCCCGCGCCATTATTGTCCGCACACTGCTGCTTGAGGAGGCCAAGCGTGACGCCATAGTTGCCGAACCGGAGATTGTTGCCCCCGGCAAGCGTGAACTGGACGACGAGGCGCAGATCCGCGCGTTGATGGAAGCGCGCATTTCGGTGGTAGAGCCCGACGAGGCCCAGTGCCGGGCGTTTTATGACGCCGAGCCGTCCCGCTTCCGCAGCCCTGATCTGTTTGAAGCCTCCCACATTCTTTTCCTGGCGCATCCCCATGACGCCAAGGCCTATGCGGAAGCGGTGGCGCGAGCCGAGGAGGTGGTCGCGGAGCTGTCGCGCTCGCCGGACCGGTTTGAGGCGATCGCGCGTGAGCGATCTGAATGCGACTCCCGTGCCAACGGAGGCCGCCTGGGCCAGATCGTGCAGGGCGAGACTGTGCCTGAATTCGAGCGGGCATTGCAAAAGCTGGAGGAAGGGCAGATCGCAGCGAGCCCGATCCAGTCGCGCTACGGCGCGCATGTGCTCAAACTTGATGCCCGCGCCAGAGGGGAAACCCTACCCTTCGAATATGTTCACGAAAAGATCGCCGATTACCTGGCCGAACAGCAATGGCGCCGCGATGCGGCCGCCTATGTCGAACGGCTGGTCAGCCGGGCGCAAATCGAGGGCGTCGACATGTTCCCGTCGAATTCTGCGCGAGTCCCCGCCGCATGAGCACTCTCGGAGAGATACTGGATCAGTTGTATGATCGTGCGCAGGTGTATCAGATACTGGCTGAATCCGGCGATCTTGTGCTGATGTCCAGGCCGGACCAGATCGCCGTGGAAACCGAGGCGGATGTGCGCGAGATTGCCCTTGGTGCAGTGCGGGCATTTACCGCCTCGGCCGATGCGGAGGCCTGGGTAAGGCTTATCGGCCGCATTCAGGATTCGCAGTCGCCGGCGGGCGCGTGCTTGGGTGAAATGATCACATGGTCGATGAAGCAGTAGCCCGTTCTGTCGACGGTTTGGGGGTTCTGGGGGTTGTCCTCGCTGGTGGGGCGTCCCGCCGGTATGGCAGTGACAAGGCATCGGCCATGCTGAACGGCATGCCATTGGTGCAATGGGTGGTGGACCGGGTTCGCCCGCAAGTCGATGTACTTGCCGTCAGTGGCGGGAATCGCGCCGGCTTGTCATTGCCGATTATTGCCGATCAGGTAAGGAATGCCGGTCCGTTGTCGGCTCTATGTTCAATTCTCGCCTGGGCCGAACAGAAGAATCTGCCGCTGGTGACGACCTTTTCCTGCGATACGCCGTTCATTCCGCACGATATCGTAGACGGTTTGCGCCGGGCATTGCAGGATCGCGATTGCGCCATTGCCAGCCGGGCGGGTGCCACCCATCCGACTTGCGCGCTTTGGAAAACCAAAGCGCGCGAAAAAATCGAAACGGCATTCGCTGCCGGTGTACGCAGCCTCCGCGATGCGATGGATTATGTCAGTTCATGCCAGGCCGATTTCGCGGCCGTGCGCGACGGCCCCGGCGACGACCCCTTCTTCAACATCAATTCCCCGAGCGACATGGTTTTGGCGCAGGCCTGGCTTGAGAGGCGCAGGCAGGCCGAATAAGCCCGCATCCGGGAGGAGGAGGGTCCGGTCAGCGCTTTTTTCGCTCGGATCGCTTGGCGGGCCTGACCGCCAGGACGTCGTCGATCCACGTCTTCGTGCGTACTGCGCCCGGCAAACCCAGCGTCGTCACGGCGAGAAGCGCGATATGTCGGATCTGGTCGGCGGCCAGCCCTTCGGCCAAGCCTCGCCTGACGTGCGAGTGAACCGCACCTTCCAGACCGGCGCCCGCGGCGAGCGCGATCTTGACCAGACGCCGCGCCCGCGCATCAAGCGGCCCGGCATCGGCGCAGCGCTTGCCGAGTTCGGCATAGCTCTCCCAGATTTCGGGATGTCGCCGTGCAAGTTCGCCGGCGCCGGACGGCAGGTTGGCTGGTTTTGTGATTTTCCTGGCCATGAATTTTTCCCCAATCCGGACCGACGCAAAAGCGCCGCAGCTCCGAAAAGCCTGTTCATTAAAGGCTTCAAATCCTACACCAAAATGGATTTGAGCGTTAATAATGATTACGCGTCGGGCTAGTGGCATCGCCGCGCCGGCGGGCGCCTTGTTCACGCGGTGCGATCCTGAATCGCGGCACGGCGCCGACGCGCGGCTGTTATGAAGAACGCCTGGCCCTGGCCACAAGTTGAACTCTCGCAGGCCCGGCCACGGCTAGGATTCAGGCAGACGGCACCACGTCGAAGGCAATCGTGGTGCGCGCCGCCGCGTCATGAAACGGTATTGTCCCGTGCCACAGGTAGGATGGAAACAACACCAGCCGCCCGGGAGCGGGCCGGATGGCGCGGCGCACCGGATTCTTCAGCGCCACGTCCAGATGCGGTTCGCCAAACTTGATCCAGCCCTGGCGCGCGCCGTTGTCGTCGGCGACGACTGGCGGCACCGCCACGTAATAACAACTGCTGATCCAGCCCATCGGATGGATGTGGTTGACGTGAAAGCCGCAATCCTTCAACCGTGACGACCAGGAGCCGGCATAGTGAAAGCCGGCCGCCCGGCGCGACAGGAAGGGATGAGCCGCGTCCTCTCCCAGTTCGGCGATGTAGCGTGTCACCGCCCCGTCGATCCGCGCCTTCAGCTTCTCCACCAGCTCCATCCCGGCGCCGAACAGATTGCCGGGCGTCTGGGTCCCGCCGCGCAGGGACTGGCCCAGGAATTCACGGGTCTCGGGATGCAGGCGGACCAATGCCGCGTTCAGTTCGGCGTTGAAGTCGTCCATCCCGGCAAAGCCTTCCGGCGGCTCCAGGTCGAAAGCGCGCACCAGCGTGTCATAGCCGCAGAGGGTTTCGCCGCGCTCATCCTCGAGCATCCGCCAGGCGGTGCTGAGGATAGCCAGGCAGTCGCCGTTCCGCGGCGCGCGCGCCAGACCCTCTTCACACAGGCGCACCGCCTTTTGGGGGGCGCCCGCCAGTAGCGCCGCTTCCCCGGCCTGGGCAAAGGCGCCAGTGGGAATGTCCGGACGTTTCAGCAATATGTCGAGGGCCGCGCCAGCTTCGGCCGGGCGCTTCATCTGGGCCAGCGCGCGGGCAGCACCCAGCGCTGCCACCACATCTCCCGCATCGCGTGTCAGCAGCGTTGCATAGATGTCGTGCGCCTCCAGGTGGCGTCCTGCAAGGCTGAGAAAATGCGCCTTGCCGAGCAGCAACGGCCGACTGGCCGGCGCGCGGTCATAGGATCCGAGGAATTCCTCATCGCGCCCGAGGCGGTATAGCAGGGCGTTGTAGTCGTGATGGAGGCCCGGATCATCGGGGGCGCGGACCAGAAGGTCTCGATAGATCGCCAGCGCCTCGCCATGCTGCCCCAGATTCTGCAGCGCTTCGCCGCGGCGCAGCGCAGCGCGCGGCGAGCCCGGCTCCAGGGCGCGCGCGTTATCCGCCGCCGCCAGCGCATCCGCGTCCTTGCGCAGACGAAGCAGCGCCGCGGCGAGTTGCAGGTTGATCTGGACCTTCAGACCGGGATCCGAAGTCTCCTCCAGCGCGCGGCTCAGCACCGTCTGTGCATCGGCGGGCCGCCCCTGGTCGGTCATCACCGCACCCAGCGCCAGCCTGGCATGGACCAGCCCCGGCATCTTGCGCAGCACGGCGCGGAATTGCGCTTCAGCTTCGGTCAGCCTGCCCGAGTGATGAAGCAATTGTCCCAGTTCGAAAAGCGCTTCCGCCCAGCCGTGCTGCAATTGCAGCGCCTCACGAATCGCGGCTTCGGCTTCCGCGGTGCGCCCCAGACCCGCCAGGGCGCGGCCAAGATTCAGCGCCAGCGCCGGATTATCCGGCGCAAGTTCGCGGCTTTGCGCCAGCAACGCTGCCGCTTCCGCCAGGCGTCCCTGATGCAGGCGAATAGCCCCCATGGCGCCCAGCACGTCGCAATGCCCGGACAATCCAAACCGTGCCAGCGATGCGATGGCCTGCTCGGCGCCGTTCACATCGCGTCGCGCCAGGCAGTCCTGCACACGCGCCAGCACGGGTGACAAGGCAGGAGGATACTGGATCATGCGGCACCTTATACCTGCTGCACCCAGAACTGATACATGCCCCGAAATGTTGCGGGGTGCTCGGCCTCGAAGATGGTCCAGTTGTCCAGGTCGATCGCGGCGGGATCGCCGGGAAAACGGGTTTGGTAATCCGCCAGGACCGGGGCATCCAGGTCGAAGCCCAGCATCGCCAATCCGTGTTCGCTGAGGAACGTCGCGATCTCGGTGAGCGAAACATGCGATTCCTGCACATGGAACAACAGATCGCGGCAGCCGCTGAGAGTGAAAAAATCGGACCGTTGCGTCACGCCGGTAAATTTAGGCCGGGCGCGCAGATAGCGGCGCGCGGCGCGCAGTCCGTGCGGCGTGCCCGCAAAGCCTTGCGCGGCAAGCTCCGCCCGCGCCGCAGCCACATCCCGGCGTGCCATCGCACTGTAGAGCCCGATCTTCATAACGCCGCCCGGTTTCAGCAGGCCCAGCAACACGCGCCAGCCGAAGAAGGGGTCGGCCAGGTGATGCAGCACGCCTACCGCCTCGATCAGGTCGAAGCGGCGATCCAGCGCCCCAATCTTCAAGAGGTCCGCCTGTGCATAGGCGATATTGGCGACAGCCAACTGGCGCGCCTTGCGCGCCGCATGGCCAAGACTGGCGCGGCTCAGGTCTACCGCCAGAACCCTGGCGGAGCCAAACGCCTGCGCCGTCTCGATGGCGTTGCGCCCGGTGCCGCAGCCGGCCACCAGTATATCGGCAATTGCGCGCTCCCGAGTACCCGTGGCCGGGAGACCTGCCGCCATCCAGCGCGGATAGGGATTTTCCTCATACTGTTGCGCGACCCTGCACGAGACCGGATCGGTGACCGGCGTCAACTGCGGCAATGCGGCGGCAAGCTGCCTTTCCTCGGCAGGCTCGCGAAGCTGCTGGGTCAGGAGAGCGTCGATATCCGCGGGCCATTGCCTATCCAGCAACCTTCTGTCGGTGAGCGGCCGGTAAAGCGCGAGTGCGGCGATCTGCGACGGCGCGATGACCGCGTCATGGTCCAGGGCGGTGGCGGTTTCCTGCTCCAGCCGCGCTACAAGCAACTGTTCTTCGCTCGGAAACGTGAAGACATATTCATTGAGGAAGCACTGCTGCGCGAGCGCGCACAGAAATTCAAGCGGCACCTGGCCGGGCGCGCGAAGCAGCGCGCCGCGCGCCACCATCAGCGCATCTTCCAGCGCCCCATCCTGGTTGGGCGTGACGCACAACAAGGCTCGCAGCAGATCATCGTGCGCAAGAGCCGCAATACCGGTCCCGGCTGCCTTGATCAGGTCGGCGGCCGGCAGTGCCAGGTCCTCTGGGCGGCCCCAGTTCTCGCGCAGGGCGCGCAGCACAAGGCCGCGAATTGCCGCATTGTCCTCGAAGAACTGCATCGCCCGGACGCACTCGACAAAAGCCGCGCGGCTGTGGGCGTTTTCCTCCATCGCCAGGGCGACGACGATGGCGCGCATGGCAGCGGTGTGGTCGCCCCGCGCCGAATGGGCCAGCGCGATCCGGGTCTGCTGGATGGCGGACGGCACGGGCGCCGCGCCAATGGGGCGGGCGCTCTTGGCGGCGCGGCGTTGCTTGCGGTTCATCAAGGCCATTGGAGAGCCAGACGATGTCGGGTTCAACCGGAAAATCCAAAGGTCATGGCGGCGTCGCGCGTGGGCCGTGGCCGTCTCCGGCCGGGCGTAGTAATCTAAGGGCAGTAACAAGGCTGGGGGAAGTGATGAAGAGCGCGACGTTGGTCCTGATCGGTCTTCTGGCGGGGACCGGGCCGGCGCTGGCCCAGACTGTGCGCCAGGAGGTGCTGGACGGAGCAGCGCGTTGTGCCGGGGCTCCCGACGACCGCACCTGGCTTGATTGCTTCTATGGCTCCGCTCAGCCAATGCGTGCCCGCCTGGGTCTGCCTCCCGCGCCCGCTGCCCAGACACGGCTGGTGCCGCCGCCGGGGCCAGCCTATCTGGCTTCTGCGCCGGTCACGCGCCGCGCGCCGCCGCCCAAGGAAAAAGGCTTTTTCGCTGAGCTTCTTGGCTCGACCAGGCCGACGGTCAGCAACATGCCGATGGCGTCTTATCGTTTCGACCCGCAGGGCCGTTTCACAGTCCAACTGCAAAACGGGCAGGTGTATGTGCAGGAAGCAAGTGATTTGTTCCATCCCCGCTGGAGCGGCCCCGCGGGTGCGCTGTTGGTGACGATCCAGCCGTCGGGGGACAAGTATGCCCTGCGGGTCAAGAGCGAGCCGGGCGCCGTCTACCATGTCAGGCGCCGGTGATGCGTCATTCGATTGTATACGGATGATTTTGCACGGAATTCCGCACCTGTAGCGCTACCAGCCTTTCGCTGTGTTGGCATGCGCTCTCATTTCTGGTTACGGTGGCCATAGAGACGGGCTTCGCTACCTGCATGATTCCTACGGTTTTGCGCTTCGCGGGCGCCCGCACGATCGGGCGGACTGAGCCATGACCAAGCTTCCGCCCCAATTCATCACGCTGCCAGACGCGAGCGACCATCAAGGCGTCGTCACCCTTGCCCATGTCGCGCGGCGGGCGGGAGTGGGTGAAAGCACCGTATCGCGAGTGCTGCGCAATCATGGTTCGGTTTCGCGGCAGACGCGCGAGAAGATCCTCAAGGCCGCGGCCGAACTGCATTATGTTCCCAACCGGATTGCGGGCACGCTGGCGTCGTCGACATCGAAACTGGTCGGCATCGTAATTCCCTCGGTCGGAAATACCGTGGTGCCCGAAGTTCTGGCGGGTGCCAACGCGGTCCTGGAAGATGCCGGCTTTCAGCCCGTCATTGGGGTGTCGAATTACGATCCTGTGCGCGAGGAGGCGCTGATCGAATCGATCCTCAGCTGGCGCCCCTCGGGTCTGATGGTTGCAGGACTGGAGCATACTGATCGCGCGCGCGACATGATGAAAGGTTGCGGTGTGCGCGTGCTTGAACTGCTGGATGTCGACGGCGAAGGCATCGACATCGTGGTGGGCTCGTCGCATCGCGAGGCAGGGCGCGCCAGTGCCGAATTTCTGTTGGCGCGCGGATATCGCCGCATCGGCTATGTCGGCCATGACATGCGTTCGGATGTACGTGCCGGCAAGCGGCTGGAAGGCTTCCGCCAGGTGATGGAGGAGCACAATCTGGCCATTGCAGATCACGAATTCTCTCCCGATCGCGGTTCGTCGGTGCAGGGTGGACGTATCGGCATGGCGCGGCTGCTGGAGCGGCGGCGAAACCTGGACGCGGTCTATTTCTCCAATGACGACCTTGCAATCGGCGGATATTTCCATTGCCTGGAAAACGGAATTTCGATCCCGGACGACCTGGCGCTGTTCGGATATAACGGCCTGGAGATAGCGCGCCTGACGCCCCAGCCGCTGTCGACCATCCGCACGCCGCGCGTTGCGATGGGCAGGATCGGGGCCCAGATGCTTCTGTCGGGCGGCCCGGCGCAGGTCATTGACGTGGGCTTTGAGCTGATACCCGGCGCGACCAGCTGATTCAGAAAAATCGTAATGAAATCATGCCACTAAGAAGGCGATCGTACATTTTTGTCACGCCGAGGAAAAAATGGCAGCGCTACCATTTTTCAGTTGGCAGCGCTGCCAATGTTGGTTACGGTCCCATCAGATAACCAAAAACAGCTTTCAGGGGGCTTTCCATGACGTCGAATTTCAAAACGGCATTGCTGTGCGCAACGAGCTTGCTGGGACTGACCACAGTCGCCTATGCGCAGGAGAGCAATGTGGAATCGGTGACCGTCACCGGTTCGCGCCTGATCTCGGATATCACCGCATCACCGACGCCGATCACGGCCGTCACCGCAGACCAGTTGCAGGCGACAACGCCTACCAATATTCCCGATGCATTGAACAAGCTGCCGACATTCATCGGCGGCCGCACACCGCGCAGCCAGGATAATGCCAGCCGCAACACCTCAGGCAACGTGCTTTCTCTGCGCAATTTCGGTGTTTCGCGCACCCTGATCTTGTTGGACGGCCACCGCGTGGCGCCGTCCAACGAAGACGGCACGGTGGATACCGACGTTCTGCCGCAAATCCTGATGACGCGGGTCGATGTGGTGACGGGCGGCGCTTCGGCCGTGTATGGCTCCGACGCCGTGGCCGGTGTGGTCAACTTCATTCTCGACAAGAAGTTCGAAGGCTACAAATACAACCTGAATGCAGGCATCTCGAAATACCAGGATGCCGCCGAATTCAACTTTGGTCAGGCCTGGGGTACCGCGCTGTTTGGTGGCCGCGGCCACATTGAAGTCGCGACCCGCTATTTCCAGCAGGACATGGTGCCGATTACGGCCCGTCCCTATGGCGATAACGGTCAAGCCTGGGTTCAGTCAGGGTCAGGCAGCAGGACGGCACCCTTCACCAACACGCCCTATGGCCGCACCTTCAACCGCTCGGAACTGGGCCTGATTGTCTGTGGCAGTACCTGCGCGGCCAACAATTCCCAGTTCGGCATTGGTGGCGGAAATATTTCGCCGGCAACGCATGGCGTGCCGACAACCACCTCCAACCTGGAATCTGGAGGCGACGGCGGCTACGACCACTTCGGCACCTTCAAGTCGGGGTTGCGCCAGGCCGAAGCGTTCACCCGCATGAGCTATGACCTGACCGACGACATCAACGCCTATGTGCAGGGAAGTTGGGCGGAATCGCACAATTACGCGATCTGGTTCCCGACGACCTCAAGTTCGGCGGGCTCCACCCCCAACAGCTATTTCGCCAACAACCCGTTCCTGTCGGCAGCGGCACAGACGCAGCTGAGAACCAGTACGCTGTTCCTGCCGACCTATACCACCCAGCCGACGGGTGCCGTTGGTGGAGGTACGCCGCCACCGCCGCCTGTCGACGCGCTGGGACCTGTTCCGATCTTCCGCGACCAGGGCTATGTCTTCAACAATATCGGCGGCAAGGATGCGGGGTTGCAGAACTACATCTACCGCACCAAGGGCCAGGACAAGTATACGAATATTGAAGCCGGCCTGACCGGCTCGGTAATGAATGGCCGGTTCAACTGGGACCTCTACTTCAATCACGGCGACAGCCGCGTGAAGGTCGAGAATCCCAACAACACCAACAATGCCAAATTCCTGGCTGCGGCCGATGCGGTAAAGAACGCGGATGGCACGGTAAGTTGCTGGGTCTCAACCCAGGCCGCCTATGCCTCGCTCTATCCGGGGTGCCAACCGCTGAACCTGTTCAACCCGCAGGACGGGCCTTCGGCCGCCTCCTATCGCTACATCACCCAGTCTACCAGCTGGGTCTTGTCGCAGACACTGGACGATGTGGGTGGTTCGGTCGCCGGTGGCCTGGGTTTTGGCCTGCCTGCGGGCGAGATTTCCGTCGCCCTGTCCGGCGAGGCGCGCTGGGCGACCTATACGATGCAGAGCAATGCCCTGCCGACCGACTTTGTGAATTGCACGGGCCTGCGCCTGTGCCTGGCGAACGGCAACGCGCCGCCGCTGTGGGCACAGAACGTCAACGCGCCGGTGGATGTCGACAACAACGTGTACGAGTTCGCGCTGGAAACCAATATCCCGCTGCTCAAGGATTTGCCCTTCGCGCAGCGCGTGTCGGTTGACCTGGCCGGCCGCTATACCGATTATTCTTCATCGGGCGCGGTTGAGACCTGGAAGGTCGGCGGCGACTGGCAAGTCAATGACACGGTCCGATTCCGCGGTACCATGTCGTTTGACATTCGCGCGCCCAACCTGAACGACCTGTACCGCCCGGTGGGCATCTCCTCGACCGGCTTTACCGACCTGCTCACGGGCGGTAACAACTCCACCCAGCTGGTCTCCAGCGGCAACGCGACGCTGACGCCGGAAGTCGCCCGGACCTACACCATGGGTGTGGTGCTGACGCCGGACTTCATTCCCGGCCTGACCATGTCGGTCGACTGGTATCAGACCCATATGACCGATGCGATCACCGGCATCACCTACCAGAGCACGGCGGTCCAGCAGATATGCCTGAACAGCGCGCCGGCCTACGATTCGCCGTTCTGCAAGCTGGCGACCCGGCCGATCGCAAATCCGGCCGACCCCAACTACAAGGACCCGGTGCTCAATTTCCCGACCCAGGTCTTCAACTCGCCGGTCAACAGTGCGACGCAGCAGATGGAAGGCTGGGACATCGAAATCGACTATGGCTGGGACATGGACCAGATCATCTCCGGCTTCCCCGGTTCGATGACCCTACGTCACCTGCTGAGCTATCAGCCGTTGAATACGACGGTGAACATTCCGGGAGCGGTGCCGACTTGGGCGGTGGCGCCCAAAACCCGCCAGACCACCTTCCTGACCTATCAGGCGGGTGACTGGGGTCTGAGCATGCAGAACCGCTGGCTCAGCGGCTTCAAGAAGAACAACTCCATCATCACGGCGACCAGCCAGAACTATGCGGTTCCACGCGTCAATTCCTATGACGTGATGGACGTGACGATTGACCGGAAGTTCGACCTGTGGGGCGGCAGTGCCGACATGTACCTCTCAGTCGAAAACATCGGCGATACGCGCGCGCCGCTGACCCCGACCAATGCCTCCAACCCCGGTCTGTTCTACCCGACCATGGGCTTCTTCGACGACATGGGCCGCTACTTCACCATTGGCATCCGGGGCAATCTCTAGGACGCACTGCCGTACGGAATAAACCCCCTGGGCTGGTGCTGTGAAAGCGGCGCCGGCCCATTTTTTTCCGGCCGCTGCGGGAGGGCCGCAGGGGTGGACGCGCATGGAAGGCACCGTCGCCGCCACTGGCGGCGGGCAATATCGCAGGAGGTAAGCGATGAGATTGTCTCGCCGCCAGATCGTAAGTGCCGCTGCGGCGGTAGCCGCAGCTCCCATCGAGGCCGGCGGGCAGACAGGAACGGGTTCTGCCGCGCCATCGCTCGATTCCTTGGCGAAGGCAAAAGGCCGCCTGGGCTTCGGAAGTTTCCTGAACAGCTTTGCCCGCGATCCAGCGCAGACCCGGGGCATTCCATGCGACTTCGACGATATCAAGGCGCGAGAGGTGCACCTGAAAGAGTGCGGCATCGCTACCGCAGGGGTCTATTGGACATGGACCCGGCCGAATGCCAGGGACTTCATCTTCTACAATTCCGATCGCGTCATTGATTGGGCGGAAAAGCAGAAATTGAAAATCCGCGGGCACAACCTTGTCTGGCTTCGCTTCGATCGCATGCCGGAGTGGCTCAACAATTACGACTTCGGCCCCCGGCCCGCCACGGAGGCCGAACGGCTGCTGCGCGAGCATATCACCACGTTCTGCAAGCGTTATGGCACGCGCATCTTCACCTGGGACGTGGTCAATGAGGCGATCGATCCCCATACCGGTCTTGTGCGCGACGATGCCTTCCACAAGCGTTTGGGCGATGCGGTCGTGGACATCGCCTTTGATGCCGCCCGGCAGGCGGCGCCGCATGCCTCACTGGTCTATAACGACTACATGGGCTGGACTGAAGGAAGCGCACGGCACCGCGATGGCGTACTTAAGTTGCTGACCAGGCTCAAGGCACAGAATATTCCGGTCGACATGGTGGGCGTGCAGGGCCATATCGGTCCCGGCCCGATCGGAGACGTGGTGGGCAACCTGTCGTTCGACGCCGGCGAACAGGCGAGTCTAAAGAGTTTTCTGGATGCCGTGACAGGGATGGGACATCGGCTGTCGATCACCGAGTTCGATATCGGCGAGACTGGGCTGCCACCTGACAACAGGGCACGGGATGAGGCGCACGCCGATATAACGAGGCGTTATCTCCAGTTCATGCTGGGCTATCCCCAGCTTGACTATATCGTGGCGTGGGGGCTGGTCGATCATCATTCCTGGCTGCAAACGCGCAATATGCGCGAAGACGGGGCATTGAAGCGGCCGACGCTCTATGATCCCAATTATGAACCAAAGCTGATGCGTCAGGCGATTGCCGATGCGCTGCAGTCGGCGCCCCCCGGCCATTGACGCCGGCGTTCAAGACTTGCAGCGTCGGTGATGAGCGAAGGAAAGAGTGGAGCGGGATGCAGCGGATAGCTCTGGCGATGGCAGCCGTTTGCGCCTTGGCGGGCAGCGCGCAGGCCGCGGACAATGCGGTGACGTCCGGCACCTTCGTTATCGAACGGCCTACGCTGTTGTCGTTGGGCTTTGAATGGAAGATCAGCGGCGACGACAACCGCAATGCAGCGGTCATTGTGACCTACCGCAAAACGGGGCAGGCAACGTGGCGCCAGGCCCTGCCAATGCTGCGCATGGGCGGGGAGTTCATTGCCGGACCCAAGCCGCAATATGGTGGCCTCAACTATTACAACTACACCGTGCCTCCCGCCTTTGCCGGCAGCGTGCTGGGCCTTCAACCTGATACCGCATATGACGTCCATTTTACGATGCGCGATCCGGATGGGGTGAATGGCGAGGCGGAGAAGACCGTAACGGTCAGGACCCGTGCCATTCCCAGACCCGCCGCGGGCGGCCATGTCTATCAGGTCTGGCCGTTCAGCCATAAGGACAAGCTGGGTCCTGATGAATTTATCGGGCTGCTCGCAGCCTATTATATGGGCGCCGACGAGAGCGACCACAGCAATGTCTTTCCGCCGCGCGTGAAGCCCGGCGACACCATTCTGGTCCATGCCGGGACCTACAAGGACAACCGCTTTGTCTATGGCGGTTTCGACAAGAATGTCGAGACCTATGGCACCTCGTTCGATGGTACCTATTACCTCACTGCCAGCGGCACGCCGGACAAACCCATCGTCATCAAGGCAGCGGGTGATGGCGAGGTGGTCTTCGATGGCAACGGCAATGACACGCTGTTCAACCTTTTGGCAGCCAACTACAACTATTTCGATGGCATTACGGTACGCAATACAAATGTCGCCTTTCTCCTGGGTATCAAGGATATTGCCGGCGCTGACGGCTTCACCCTGATCAATAGCCGTGCCTATGACGTGGGGAGGGTCGTGCGCGACGACTGGGCGAAATCGAAGGACTATTATATCGCCGACAATGTCTTTCTGGGCCGGCACGATCCCGAGCACATCACCAGTTGGATCGGGGCGGATGTATGGGGAAAATATCCCGGCTTTCCGGCGCTGATAACAAGCGAATATGCAGTCAAGGTCTATGGCCAGGGACATGTGGTGGCACACAACTACATCGCCAACTTCCATGATGCGATCGACAATGCCACCTTTGGAAACCCAAGTCCGGTGCCGGAAGACCAAGGTGCGTCGGTTGATTTTTTCGGCAACGACATGTTCAACATCACTGACAATTGCATCGAACTGGATGGCGGGGTGCACAATATGCGCGCCTTCGACAATCGCTGCGCCAACACCGCGCAGCTGGCCTACAGCACTCAGCCGATCTTCGGCGGACCGGCCTATATCTATCGCAACATCTCATACAACAACACCACGGCGGGTGCGCTGAAGCTGCTCGATGATCCCGCCGGCATCCTGGTTTACAACAACACCTTCATCGGCAGTGCCGGATCGCTGGGGCCGGCTTCCAACATCCATTTCCGGAATAATCTGATCGTCGGCGATGGTTGGAAGAAGCCAATATTCCAGGTCAAGACCTTTACGCCCTACTCCTCGTCGGATTTCAACGGCTTCGGGCCCAATCAGGTCGCGGGCAATTTTTCCTGGGATGGTCCGCCCTTCGAAAGCGCCAATGGCGGGCGGGTACACAAGGCCGATGACACGCTGGCTGAATATCAGAAAGGCAGCGGCCAGGACGCCCACAGTATTGTCGTCGGGCTGGACGCCTTTGTGAATGTCAGGCCCACTGACGAGTCCGATCCGCGAAAGCTGTATCTGCCTGAGGATCTCGACTTCCGCCTTGGCCCTCGTTCCGCCGCCATTGATAAGGGCGCGGTCCTGCCCACCATAACCGACGGCTTCAATGGCCGGGCGCCCGACCTTGGCGCTTACGAGTTCGGCAGTACACCGCCGAAGTACGGGCCGGAGATGTGGCCTGTGGGGGAGACGCCGTCGCAGTTCCGGTCAGAGACGGGACCACCGCACTGACCAACGGATGCTTGCTTTGTCAAATCACGCGCTCAGCGCGTGACGAGCGCCGCCGCCGTCCAGATAGGCGTCGAAGGCGGCGGACGCCAGCCGCACTGCGGGACGCAGACCGGGGGTTACAGTCATGCATTCCTCTTCGATCCTAACCATGCCGTCCTGCGCCAGCGGCTGGAGCCGCATCAGGGCGTCGTCGAAATACCGGCAGGGCAGGTGGAACTGGCGGCGCACCTGTTTCAGGTCGATGGCGAAGTCGCACATCAGCCGTTCGATCACATGGCGGTGCACGCGATCGTCGAACGACAGGGCAAAGCCGCGCGCCGTTGCCAGATTTCCCGCCTCAATTGCGGCGCGCCAGATGGGGACCGCAACCTGGTTCTGCACATAGCCCTGCGGCAGCGCGCCAATGGCCGAGGCGCCCAGCCCGATCAGCGCCGGCGCGGTGTCGGTGGTATAGCCCTGGAAGTTGCGCGCCAGTGTGCCTTCCCGCGCTGCCAGCGCCATGGCGTCATCGGGGCGGGCATAGTGATCCAGCCCAACCGGCACATAGCCGGTCGCGCACAGAAGGTCATGGATCAGGGATTCTTGTTCCAACCGTCCGGCCACGTCGGGTAGCGCGCTTTCGGGAATCAGCGCCTGGTGCTTCTTAAACGATGGCACATGGGCATAGCCGAACACCGCCAGCCGGTCAGGGTGGAGTGACAGGGCGAAGTCGATATTGCGATTGATGCCGTCCTCGGTCTGGTACGGCAGGCCATAGATCAGGTCCAGATTGAGCTTTCCGATGCCAGCTGCGCGCAGCAACGCCACGCAATCGGCGGTTTCCGCATCGCTCTGGACGCGGTTGATCGCTTTCTGCACCTTCGGGTCGCAATCCTGCACGCCGATGCTGGCGCGGGTCACGCCGGCCGCTGCCAGCGCCCAGGCCATGTCGCCGCCAAAGCCGCGCGGATCGATCTCGATGGCGAATTCGGCATGGGGGGCAACGTCGAACCATTCATGGATTGCTGCGCTTAGCCGCCCCACATCGTCGGGTGTCAGCAGGGTGGGCGAGCCGCCACCCCAATGGATATGCGTGACGGTGCGCCGCCCATCCAGCGTCTTTGCAACCATCGCCAGCTCCTTCGCGAGCAGGTTGCAGTAGCTGGCGACCGGCGCGTAATTGTTAACGACCGTTGTGTGGCATCCACAGAACCAGCACAGCGTGTCGCAGAACGGCACATGCAGATAGAGCGATACTGAGGTGGCGGCTGGCAGCTCTGTCAACCATTCCGCATACGTATTTTCCCGTATGCCGGAATGGAAGTGCGGCGCGGTGGGATAGCTGGTGTAGCGTGGCACGCGTGCCGCAAAGATCGCATTTAGATCGGCCATACACGCTATCAACGAGCAATCGGCACTTTGCCGCCTTGATCGGCCGCAAACACATGTGCGGCAACTTGCCGTTTTAACCTTTGATGCCGATCAAGCCGCGCCGGCGCGACCTGGCGCACACACGGCATGAAAAGAATCGCGAATGGGGAGTTTCATGCGTACCGCCACCATCCTTGCCTCGATGCTGCTGATAGGAGCAGCCGCTGCGCCAGCCCTGGCACAGGACGATACTGGTCTTGCGGGCCACTATCAGGTCCGCCTGCGCGGCCTTGGCGTGCTTCCAGAGTCCGGCGGCAGCAAGGTCTTTATCTCCGGCGCCAATATCGGTGGCACAACGGACCTCAGCAACAGCGCGGTTCCGGAAATCGACGGTACCTATTTCGTCAGCGATCATTTCGCCGTGGAGGCGATCGCTGCCACCACCAAGCATTCTGCCAGCCACAGCGTTGCGGGTCCCCTGGGCAGCGTCTGGCTGCTGCCGCCGACTGTGACGGTGCAGTACCATCTCCAGCCCACCGATCCGCTGTTCCGTCCCTATGTCGGCGTGGGCCTGAACTATACCATTTTCTACAACGCCAAGAGTCCGCTGCCCGGCATCTCCTATGACGACAATGCCGGCTTCGCGCTCCAGGCCGGCGCCGACATTCCTGTCGGCAGGGACGGCTATTTCCTGAATGTCGACGTCAAGAAGATATTTCTTGGCACCACGCTGCATGCTGCATCCGGCGTGGTGAAGGGCGATGTGAACATCGATCCCCTGATCGTGGGCGCAGGTGTTGGCATCCGCTTCTGACCCCGGAAGGTGGAGCATTGCTGTGCTGCGTCCTGATCGCCTTGGTGCTGGGTCCGCTGGGGCTGAGCGCGGCAGCGCTTGGCGGCGGTGGCGCCTGTTGCACAGGCCGTGTCAGCGTGATGTGGACCGCCGCAGCGGCGGCAATGCTGGTGCTGGCTTGCGGGACCGGCGTCTGGCTCATGCTGGGGCCTCCACCGTCCGGTGCTTTCAGTCACATCTGCAGCATCTTCGTCCCGCGTTGACCAATACATTTGCGCCAGATCAACGCACGATTCCTCGCATTAGGGCACAGGCTGGGCATTACCCATGGGGGCATCATGACCATTGATTCGCGGATCGACCCGAAGGAGGCGCGCCATGCAGACTGCGGCGTCTGAGGCCAGCGCATCCTGGCGCATCGACCTGTTCGTGCTGCCGCTGATCCTGGGGCTGGGCTGGCTTGCCGGCATCCTGGAAGCGGCACGTTCGCCCGATCCGGCAATGGCCATCCAGGGCTGGACCTTCGCCGCCTGCATGATGGGCATCGGCGTCTGGTATTTGTGGAGCTACGCCGGACGCACCCCGGCGGACGAGCGGACTCCTTACGCCAACGACGTGGTCAAGGCGGGCGTCATCGCCTCCATGTTCTGGGCCGTGGCCGGCATGGCGGTCGGATTGATCCTGGCGCTGCAGCTTTCCTTCCCGCATTGGTTCTATTTCCCTGACGTGCCGTGGACGAATTTCGGGCGCCTGCGGCCACTGCACACCTCCGCGGTGATCTTCGCCTTCGGCGGCAATGTGCTGATCGCCACGTCGTTCTATGTCGTGCAGCGCACCAGCCGGGCACGGTTGTGGGGTGGCTCGCTGCCCTGGTTCGTCTTCTGGGGCTACAACACCTTCATCGTGCTGGCAGGCACCGGCTACCTGTTGGGCATAACCCAGTCCAAGGAATATGCCGAGCCGGAATGGTATGCCGACATCTGGCTGACGCTGGTGTGGGTCTGCTACCTGCTCACCTTTCTTGGCACGATCATCAAGCGCAGAGAGCCGCACATCTATGTGGCGAACTGGTTCTACCTCTCCTTCATCGTCACCATCGCGATGCTGCACATCGTCAATAATCTTTCCTGGCCGGTGTCGCTGCTTGAGAGCCAGAGCTATTCACTCTTCTCGGGCGTGCAAAGCGCGCTAACCCAATGGTGGTATGGCCACAACGCGGTGGGCTTTTTCCTGACCGCGGGTTTCCTGGGGATCATGTATTACTTCATCCCCAAGCGTGCCGAGCGGCCGATCTATTCCTACCGGCTGTCGATCGTCCACTTCTGGAGCCTGATCTTCATCTACATCTGGGCGGGTCCGCATCATCTGCTCTACACCGCGCTGCCGGAATGGGCACAGACGCTGGGCATGACATTCTCGGTCATTCTGTGGATGCCAAGCTGGGGCGGCATGATCAACGGGCTGATGACCCTGTCGGGCGCATGGGACAAGCTGCGCACGGATCCGGTGCTGCGCATGCTGGTCGTGTCGGTCGCCTTCTACGGCATGTCGACTTTCGAAGGTCCGGTGATGAGCGTGAAGACCGTCAATGCGCTGTCGCATTACACCAACTGGACCATCGGCCACGTCCATTCGGGAGCGCTGGGCTGGGTCGCCTATGTCAGTTTTGGCGCGATCTACTGCCTGGTGCCGTGGCTGTGGGGCAAGAAGACGCTGTATTCCAACGCACTGGTGGAATGGCATTTCTGGATATCGACCCTGGGCATCGTGCTCTACATCACCTCGATGTGGGTGGCGGGAATCATGCAGGGCCTGATGTGGCGTGCCTATAATGAATTCGGCTTCCTGGAATATTCTTTCGCCGAAGCCGTTCAGGCAATGCATCCCTACTACATCATCCGGGCCATCGGCGGCGGGCTGTTCCTGGCCGGCGTGCTGATCATGGTCTTCAACCTTTGGAAAACGGTGCGGCAGGGCGCCCCCGCGGCGGCGGCTGCGGCGCTGGTGCCGGAGGCGGCGGAATGAAACACGAAAAGTTCGAACGCAATTCGATCCTGCTTCTGGTCGGCATCCTGATCGTGGTGGCTATCGGTGGCGCGGTGGAAATTGCTCCGCTGTTCTGGGTCAATGGCACGATCGAGAAGATCGCCGGCATGCGGCCCTATACGCCGCTCGAGCTGGAAGGCCAGAAGATCTATGTCAGCGAAGGTTGCAATGTCTGCCATAGCCAGATGATCCGCTCGCTGCGCGACGAGGTCGAGCGCTATGGCCACTACAGCCTGGCGGCCGAGAGCATGTATGACCATCCCTTCCTGTGGGGGTCCGAGCGCACCGGCCCCGACCTGGCGCGCGTGGGCGGGAAATATTCCGACCAGTGGCACCTCGCCCACCTGGCCGACCCACGCTCCGTGGTGCCGGAATCCATCATGCCGCCTTACATCCACCTGGAAGAAACCGACCTGGACTATTCCGACATCAAGGAAATGCTGGAAGCCAGCCGCGACGTAGGTGTTCCGTATACTGATGAGCAAGTTGCCCATGCCAGGGAAGACCTGGAGGCCCAGGTCAATCCCGATGGCGACGGCGTGGATGGGCTGAAAGCCCGCTATGGCGCCAAGGTGAGCGTGCGCGACTTCGCCGGCCAGCCGGGCCGCATCACCAAGGCGGACGCGCTGATCGCCTATCTGCAGATGCTGGGCACGCTGGTGGATTTCAAGACTTACCAGGCGCACGCCCCCGAGAACCGGAGATAGTCATGGAACGCTGGGCCTTTGAGGAAGTGCTCGCCTTCACGCGAAGCTGGGATGCGGTCTATTTCACCGCCATGTTCGTTGTTGCCGCGATATATGCCTACTGGCCGAAGAACAAGGCCAAGTTCGAAGCGGCCGCGCGCATTCCGTTCGAGGACGAGGGGCACTGATGTCCAAAAAGAAAGAAGTCGACGATGTTTCGGGCACCGAGACGACCGGTCATGAGTGGGACGGCATCAAGGAGCTAAACACGCCCCTGCCGCGCTGGTGGGTGGTCATCTTCATCGCCACGATCGTCTGGGCGGTTGGCTATTGGATCGTGATGCCGGCTTGGCCGTTGGTGCATGGCTATACCCACGGTATCCTCAACCATTCCCAGCGCGACACAGTCACAGCCAACGTTAATGCGCTGAAAGCGGCGCGCGCTGCCAGGGAACACGCGCTGGATCATGCCTCGCTGAAGCAGATCCAGGACAATCCGGAGTTGCTTCAGTTCGCCATGGCCGAAGGAAAATCGGTGTTCGGCGATAATTGCGCGCCCTGTCATGGCGACGGCGGGCAGGGCGCCCATGGCTATCCCAACCTGAACGACGATGTCTGGTTGTGGGGTGGCAAGCTGGAGGACATCCAGCACACCATCACGGTGGGCGTGCGTTCCGGCGCGCCCGACACGCGCGAGTCCCAGATGCCGGCTTTTGGCCGCGACGCCATCCTCAAGCCGGGTGAGATCGAAGACCTGACCCAGTATGTCGTTCATCTGTCGGGACGCCGTGCGGATGCGGGAGCGGTGCGCCGTGGCGGCAAGCTGTTTGCCGGCAATTGTGCCGCATGCCATGGACCGGAAGGCAGGGGCGAGCGCAAGGTCGGCGCGCCCAACCTGACCGACAATGAATGGCTCTATGGCGGCGCGCCGGAAAACATCCATGACCAGATCTGGAACGGTCATGGCGGCGTGATGCCGACCTGGGGCGGACGCCTGACGCGGGAGACCATCAAGTCGCTGGCGGTCTATGTCCACAGCCTGGGTGGCGGCGAATAGCGGGTGAGGTGATGACCGCGCATACAGTGATCGACAGGCTTGGGGGCGGCCAGCAGGCCGCTGAGGGCGTCGCGCGCTCGGATGCACAGGCTACCAACAGCGCCGCAAACCGCAAGCTCTACAAGCCGCGGGTGCCGATCCATCCGCGCGAGCAGGACGGCGTGTACCGCAAGATCAAATGGGCGATGATGGCGGTGACGCTGTCGATCTATTACCTGATCCCCTGGGTGCGCTGGGACCGCGGCCCCGATGCCCCCGATCAGGCGGTGCTGGTCGATTTCGCCCATCAGCGCTTCTATTTCTTCTTCATCGAGATCTGGCCGCAGGAGGTCTATTACATCACCGGGCTGCTGATCCTGGCTGCGGTCTCGCTGTTCCTGGTCAATGCCTTGTTCGGCCGTCTGTGGTGCGGTTATTCTTGCCCGCAGACGGTTTGGACCGACCTGTTCATCTGGGTCGAAACCAAGATCGAGGGCGATCGCAACGCCCGCATCAAGCTGGACGCCGCACCCTGGACGGCGAACAAGATCGTCAAGCGGGTATCCAAGCACGCCATCTGGCTGATGTTCGCGGTGGCGACCGGCGGCGCCTGGGTCTTCTACTACAATGACGCGCCCACGCTGCTGCACCAACTCCTGACCGGCACCGCCAGCATCGGCAATTATGCCTTCATCGGTATTCTGGCCTTCACCACATATTCGCTGGGCGGGCTGATGCGCGAGCAGGTTTGCACCTATATGTGCCCCTGGCCGCGCATCCAGGCAGCGATGAGTGACAAAGAATCGTTGACCGTCACCTATCGCAGTGACCGGGGCGAGCCGCGGGGCGCGCACAAGAAGGGTGACCCGTGGGAAGACCGTGGCTCCTGCATCGATTGCAACCAGTGCGTCGCCGCCTGTCCCATGGGCATCGACATCCGGGACGGCGCGCAGCTGGAATGCATCAATTGCGGACTATGCATCGATGCCTGCGACGATGTGATGAAGAAAATCGGCCAGCCCGCGCGGCTGATTGCCTATGACACCGACGCCAACATCCAGCGGCGCCTGAAGGGCGAGAAGACCCGTTTCCGCTTCCTGCGGCCGCGCACAATGTTTTATGCGGCGGTGCTGGTGATCGTCAGCGCCGTCATGCTGTTCACGCTGGCGACCCGCCGGACTATCGACATGGACGTGCTGCGCGACCGAAATCCCAACTACGTCACCTTGGCCGACGGAGCGGTGCGAAATGGCTACACCGTCAAGCTGCTGAACCTTTCGTCCAGCGCGCGGGATTTCCATCTGGCGGTGTCGGGGCTGAAGACGCGCGAGGTCAAGGTGATCGGGCTGGAAACCGACATCATGCCCGCCATCCTGCACGTCCCCGCCGACAAGGTGCGCACTGTGCGCGTGCTGGTGACGGTAGCCAAGGCTGATCTGGGCACGGCCGGAAGTCGCGACATCACTTTCACCGTTACCGAGCCGGTGCACGGGCAAGTGCGCGCGGTCGGGCAGGTCTTTGCCACGGGTGTCGCGCAATGAGCAAATGGCCGGAGAGAAAATTGACGGGTCGCGGCGTGCTTTTGTGGCTGGTCGCCTTTTTTGGCATCGTCATCGGCATCAATGTGGTGTTCATCACCGTGTCGGCTTCCACTTTCCGGGGCGAGGATGAACAGAAGCCCTATCTGCAGGGCGTCGAATACAACCAGATACTGAAACGCCGCGCCGCGCAGGCGGCAGCGGGCTGGCAGGCAAGCCTTTCGGCCATCCGGTTGGATAGCGGCGATGTGCGCATTCTCTTGTCGCTGCGCGGGCGTGACGGCGCGCCGGTGAATGGTGAAAGGCTGGCCGGCGAACTGCGCCATCCCGCCGACGAAAACCGCGACCACGCCCTCAAGCTGGCGGAGGTCGGCCCAGGCCGCTACCAGGTCGATGTGCATGAAGTGGCGCCCGGCGACTGGGACGTGATCGTCGCAGCGCGCGGCGGCAAGACGCCTTTTGAAGCCATGAGCCGGCTATGGGTGCCGTGAAAGCCGAAGCGCGGACGCTGACCGATCTCACCAGCTTCGTGCAGCACAATGCGGGCGGGTCGGCGCGGTTCGAAGTACAGGTCAAGGGCGCGCGCTGCGCCGGCTGCATTGCCAAGATCGAATCCGGCGTCAAAGCCATTCCAGGCGTCACCGAGGTTCGGCTCAATCTGTCCACGGGCAAGCTGCACGTCGCCTGGCATGGCGCGTCTGTCGCGCCGCGCGCGATCCTGGAACGGGTACGCGATCTTGGGTATGAAGCCCAGCCATTCGACGCCGGCGAGACGCTGAATGAAAGCGAACGCGAGGGGCGTTTCCTGCTGCGCTGTCTGGCTTTGGCCGGTTTCGGCACCGTCTTCGTGATGGGTCTGACCGACGGCATCTGGTATGGTGGCATCGACCTCTCGCCGGCGCTGCGCCAGGCTTTTTTCTGGCTGGCGGCGGCGGTGGCCATTCCCGCCACGCTATATGCGGGCCGACCATTTTTTCTTTCCGCCGCGCGGGCTCTGTCCAGGCGCACGACCAATATGGACGTCACCATCGGCGCGGCGCTGATCCTGGCGCTGGGCCTCAGCCTGTACGAAACCGTCGTTGGGGCGGAGCAGACCTATTTTGACGCGGCGATCATGCTGGCCTTCCTGCTGTTGATCGGCCGCTATCTGGACTATCGCCTGCGCGACAAGGCGCAAGGAGCGGCGCGGCACCTGCTGGCAATGCAGTCGCAGCTTGCCCGGCGTGTCCGGGCGGATGGCGCGGTGGAGACCGTGGCGGCGCGCGATATCGCACCCGGAGACCGGCTGCTGCTGGCCAGCGGCGACCGCGTGCCGGTGACGGCGCGGCTGGAAGAGGGCGCCACCGAAGCCGACGTCTCGCTGGTGACTGGCGAAAGCCTACCGGCAGAGATCACTGCCGGCATGAAGCTGGAAGCAGGAACCGTGATCGTGGGACAGGGTGTTACCCTGCTGGCGTTGGCGCGGGCGGACCAATCCCTGGTCGCGGACCTTGCGCGCCTGCTAGAAGCGGGCCGTCAGCGACGTAGCCTCTATGTCCGCCTGGCCGATCGCGCGGCGAAGCTGTATGTGCCGGGCATCATCATCCTGGCGATGGTGGTGTTCGCCGGCTGGATGGCGGCGGGTGCAGACTTTGCCCATGCCACGACCTATGCTATCGCCGTGCTGATCATCACCTGTCCCTGCGCGCTGGGGCTGGCAGTGCCGGCGGTGCAGGTTGTTGCCACAGGGCGCCTGTTTGCCCGCGGGCTGCTGGTCAAGTCGGGAGATGCGCTGGAGCGGCTGGCCGAGATCGACACCGTCATCTTCGACAAGACGGGAACCCTGACCAGGGGAAGTCTGACCCTCAACAACCGCGAGGCCCTGCCGCCGGGCGTGTTGGAGCGGGCGGCGCGGCTGGCGCGGGCCAGCCAGCATCCGCTGGCGCGCGCGCTGACGGCGGAGGCGGGCATGGGCCCGGTTGCGGTGGGCGTGCGGGAAGTGACCGGCGCTGGGCTCGAAGTCGAGGAGGGCGGTAGCCTGCGCCGTCTGGGCAGCGCGGCATGGTGCGGGGCCGCCGGCGGCAGCGGGAGCGAGCTGTGGTACCGCGAAGGCAACGCCGAGCCGGTCCATTTCGATTTCCGCGATGGCCTGCGGCCTGATGCCCCCGCGATGATTGCCGCGCTCAGGGCGCGCGGCCTTCGCATTGAGATGCTGACCGGCGACAACGAAGGCACCGCGGCGGCGATCGCCGCCGAGGCCGGGGTGGATGCCTGGCACGCCCGCGTCGGCCCCGCGGAAAAAGTCGCGCGGCTGGAAGGTTTGCGTGCTGAAGGCTGCAAGGTTTTGATGGTTGGTGACGGCCTCAACGATGCCGCGGCGATGGCCCTGGCGCATGTCTCCATCGCGCCGGGCAATGCCGCTGAAGTCAGCCAGCTCGCGTCGGACATGGTGCTGCGCAGTGAGCAATTGATTGGGGTGGCGGAGGCTTACGAGGTTGCACGCAAGGCCCGTCGCCTGGTGCTGGAGAATTTCGCCCTGGCCACGCTCTATAATCTGGTCGCAATTCCTCTGGCGGCGACGGGCCTGATCCTTCCGGTGATTGCGGCGGCGACCATGGCAAGCTCGTCGTTGCTGGTCAGCCTGAATTCACTGAGATTGGCGCGGCCATGATGAACGGTATTGCCCTGATCATCGCATGCGCCCTGGCCGTCGGCCTGGGCGCGCTGCTGATCCTGTTCTGGGCGATCGAAAGCGGCCAATATGACGATCTGGAGGGCGACGCCATGCGCATCCTGATCGAGGATTCCAGTGACCGGGATGCTAAGAAATAGCGGCCAAGCAACCTTCGCCGTGCTTGAGCCCGCGGCGAATCCGGTCAGATCAGGCTGGTGATGCCTTTGGCCACGACATACAGCCCAACCAGCGCCACCACGCCGCTGAATACCAGTGCCAGCGTTCGCTGGTTGGTGGCCAGGCTTGCCGCCACCCGGCGCCCCGCCACGCCTCCAAGAACGCCACCGGCGATGAACAGGCCCGCCAGCGTCCAGTCTACCAGCCCCGACAGGGCATAGCTGACTGCAGTGGTTGCGCCAAAAGCCGCCACCGACACCAGCGAGGAGCCGATGGCGTTCAGGAGCGGCATCTCGGTGGCGCTGACCAGGCCGGGCACGATCAGAAAACCGCCGCCGATACCGAAGAAGCCGGACAGCGCCCCCACGCCGAAGCCGCTGGCCGCCAGCGGCGGCAGCAGCCGTCGCGCCGAGCCGGCATCCAGGTGTACGTCAATATCGCCGCCTCCCTTGCGGCGCCGCAGCATCAGGCTCGCGACCGCCAGCATCACCAACCCGAACAGTGCCAGCAGCCGGCCGCCGTCCATCGCCTTTCCCAGCGCCGCGCCAAGGGCCGCGCCACCGATGCCGAACAAGGCGAAGACGCTGGCGCAGGGCCATTTCACATTGCGGTCGCGGGCGTGGCCGAAAAGATTGGCAAGTGCGCTGGCAGCCACGGCGACAGCGCTGGTGCCGATGGCGACATGGGGGGAGGAGATGCCCACCACATAGACCATCAGCGGCACCGCCAGGATCGAGCCGCCACCGCCGATCAGGCCCAGCGACAGGCCAACCGCCCCGCCGGAAAGAATCGCGAGGACGATCTGTGCAGCACTCACGGGTTTGAAGGCCGCGGGGGTGCGACTGGCCTGTCGGCATCACGCAGCCACACATAGATCGCCGGGATCACCAGCACCGTCAGGAGGGTCGAGGACGCCAGCCCGAAGAGCAGCGAGATCGCCAGTCCCTGGAAGATCGGATCGGTCAGGATGGTGGCCGCGCCGATCATCGCCGCCAGCGCGGTCAATACGATCGGGCGGAAACGGGTGGCGCCCGCATCCAGCAGAACCTCGCGCAACGTGCGGCCCGGCGTGGCGCCATGGCGGATGAAATCCACCAGCAATATCGAATTTCGCACGATAATGCCGGCCAGCGCGATGAAACCGATCATTGACGTGGCCGTGAAAGGCGCGCCAAACAGCCAGTGGCCCAGCACGATGCCGATCAGCGTCAGCGGTATGGGTGTCAGGATCACCAGTGGCAGCTTGAAGCTTTTGAACTGGGCCACGACCAGAACATAGATGCCCAGGATCGCCACGCCGAAGGCCGCCCCCATGTCGCGGAAGGTCACCCATGTCACTTCCCATTCCCCGTCCCACAGGAGCGACGGCCTTGTCTCGTCCGTGGGCTGGCCGTGCATGAGGATGGTGGGCGGCGGCAAGCTGCCCCAGTCATGCCGGCGGATCAGTTTGTCCACCGCCATCAGGCCATAGAGCGGCGCCTCGAAAGTGCCGGCCAGTTCGGCCGTCACCATGTCGGCATAATGGCCGTCGCGGCGGAAGATCACAGGCGAGCCCTTTTCTTCCGTCACACTGACGACATCACCAAGCTCCACCACCGCCTTGTTGCCTGGCTGCGCATTGGCGGGCACAGGCGTGGATGCCAGCTTCTGCGACCAGGTAAGGTCGCTCTTGGCCTCGCGAACCACGATCTTCAGCGGATCGCGGTCGGTGCCACGGTGGGAATAGCCAACCGCCTGTCCGCCCAAAAGCGCGTTCAGTGTGTCATAGACGTCGGACTGCTCGACACCGAAATATTCCAGCTTGTCCTGGTCGATGGAAATGCGCAGGCGCGGGCGGGGCAGGCCCCAGCTGTTGTCGACATCGACAATATAGGGCACCTGCTTGAACAGCTTCTCGGTTTCTTCTGCTACAGCACGGCGGGTTTTCTGGTCAGGACCATAGATCTCTGCCAGCAGGGTGGACAGCACGGGCGGCCCGGGCGGCACTTCGACCACCTTGATCACCGTGCCCCTGGTGAAGTCCAGCGTGTCCAATTTCCTGCGAAGGTCCAGCGCGATGGCATGGCTTTCCCGGCTGCGGTCGGCCTTGTCCACCAGGTTGACGGCCAGTTCGCCCATCTCGGGCTGCTGGCGCAGATAATAGTGCCGCACCAGGCCATTGAAGTTGAACGGCGCGGGCGTGCCGGCATAAGCCTGGATAGAGGTAACTTCCGGCACCTGCTTGACGATGGCAGCGGCGCGCAGCAGGGCACGGCCGGTGTCTTCCACGGTCGCGCCTTCCGGCAGGTCGACCAGCACTTCCATCTCCGACTTGTTGTCGAAGGGCAAGAGCTTGACGGTGACATTTTTCGTCACGAACAGAAGACAGACCAGGACGGTGGCCGCCGCCACCCAGGCCAGGAATCTGCGCGCACTTTTGCGGTCCTTGACGATGGGCGTGGCGAGGCGCCGATAAAACGCGCCCAGCCGGCCTTCACCATGTTCGGCGCGCCGGTGGCGCTTGCGGGGCTTGCCGGAAATCTTCAGCAGTGCCCACGGCGCGATCACCATGGCGACAAAGAAGGAGAATAGCATCGCCGCCGACGCATTGGCCGGGATTGGCGCCATGTACGGCCCCATCATGCCGGAGACGAACAGCATGGGCAGCAGCGCCGCCACCACTGTCAATGTAGCGACGATGGTGGGATTGCCGACTTCCGCCACCGCCTCGATCGCAGCCGTCATGCGGTCGCGCCCGTCATGCATGGCCCAGTGGCGGGCGATGTTTTCCACCACCACGATGGCATCGTCGACCAGGATGCCGATGGAGAAGATCAGCGCGAACAGGCTGACGCGGTTGATGGTGTAACCCATCAGGTTGGCGGCGAAGAGGGTCAGCAGGATGGTGGTGGGAATGACCACCAGCGTCACTGCCGCTTCTCGCCAGCCGATCACGAACCCGATCAGGAGCACGATCGATATCGTTGCCAGGCTCAAATGGAACAGAAGCTCGTTGGCCTTGTCGTTGGCGGTCTTGCCATAGTCACGGGTGACTTCGACATCCACGTCGGCGGGGATCAGCGGTCCCTTCAGCGCGTCCGCGCGGTCAACCAGCGCCTTGGACACCACCACGGCGTTGGCGCCTGCCCGCTTTGCGAAGGCGATGGTGACGGCAGGCGCGGTGTTCCAGCCGTCGCCATTGCGCCGGATCGACCAGACATGCTGCTCGGCAGGGCTGGGCCCAATCACGATCTTCGCCAGGTCTCGGACGTAGACGGGCCGGCCGTCGCGTGTGGTCACCAGCAGAAGGCCGATGTCGGGAACGCCTTCCAGCGTGCGGCCGGCGACTGCCTGGGCCATGGCGCCCTTCTCGCGCAGCATGCCCGCCAGGAACGAGCGGTTGGCGCCCTGTATCTTCGCTTCCAGCTGCTGCAGGGTAACGCCATACATGGCCAGCCTGTCAGGATCCGGCTCGACACTGATCTCAGGCGGCGTGCCGCCGGAAATATAGGTGTAGCCGACATTGTCCACCTTCATCAGTTCGGCTTGGACCTTGATGGCCAGTTGCTGCAGATCCTTTTCGCTCCATCGACCAGCGGCCGCGGGTCTGGGCGACAGCGTAAGGGTAACAATGGCGACGTCGTTGATGCCACGCCCCACGATCAGGGGCTCGGGGATGCCCAGTGGCATGCGGTCATAGCTGGCGCGCAGCTTGGCATGGATGCGAAGGATCGCATCGTCTTCGCTGGTGCCGGTAAAGAAACGCGCCGTCACCATCACCCGGTCGTCCTGGGTCTGGCTGTAGACATGCTCCACGCCATTGATGCCCTTGACGATCTCCTCGAGCGGCTTGGTCACCAGTTCGGCGGCATCGGCCGCCTTCAGGCCGTTGGCCTGAACCATGATGTCCACCATTGGCACGCTGATCTGGGGTTCCTCTTCGCGCGGGATCGCCATCAGCGCGATCAGCCCGAAGGCGATTGCCGCCAGCAGGATCAGCGGCGTCAGGGGGGATTTGATTGTGGCGCGCGTCAGCCGCCCGGAAAGCCCCAAATTCATGGCTTCAGCAGCCGATCGCCGGGCTTCAGGCCCGACAGGATCTCCAGCTGTGGCGGCGTTCCGGGCTGCTCTGTGCCGCGCTGCACCGGCACGTCCAGCGCCCCGCCCCTTGGCGTCCATATCCGCGCATAATCGATACCCGAGCGGGTGATGATCAAATCCTCCGGTACCCGCACGGCCTGCCGCGTGCCTGCCGACACCCACACCCGCACTCGCTGTCCAACGAAATAGTCCTGAAGCCCCGACACTCGCGCATCGGCAACGACATGGCCGTTCTCCACCTGCGGATAGATCAGGGTTATGGCGCCGCTTGGCGTGCCCTTCAGCCCCAGATCGGCGCCGTCCAGCCTGACCGGCGCGCCGACCTTCAGATAGCGGGCATGACGTTCGGGAATCTGGAGGCGCAGGACGAAATTCTGTTCGGCCACCGTTGCGACCACATCGCCGGGCATCACCACCGTGCCAGCCGTCACGGGTACGGTAATCACCCGGCCGGATGTGGGTGCCTGCACCTCACCCTGCACCTGCTGCTCACGCACCACGGCACGCTGGGCCTGAATGGACTTCAGGTTGCTCTGGGCGACGTTATAGGCGGTGCGCGACTGGTCATATGCGTTGCGGGCGATGGCGCCCTGACCGACCAGGCGCTGGGCGCGATCGAAATCCAGCCTGGCCTGCGCCACCTGCGCCTGCGCGGCAGCCACCTGGGCGGCGTAGGAGGTAATCTCCAGGGCCAGCTTGGCGTCGCCCACGGTGGCGATCACCTGGCCCTGCTGGACGGCATCGCCCTGGCGGACTTTCAACTCGACGATGGTACCGCCGGTGCGCACGCGCGCAGGAACGGTATAGGCCGACTCCACGGTTGCGAAGACGGACTTCTCGTCCGCCACAGGTGCCATCCGCACCAGATAGGCAGGCGGCGGCGCGGGCGGATGCGGTGGCGGCTGATGCCCGCCCAGGCCCAGAAAGGCCAGTATGCCGGCCAGGAATTTCATCGCTCAACCTTCGCGCAGCTTGCCTGTGCCGGGATCGATCGCGATCACCGGCAGGCCTGCCGCCTTCCATGCCTTGATGCCGCCCGCCAGATGACCGGCAGTAGGCACGCCGGCATCGGCGGCCATCGCCATTGCCTTGGCCGAGCGCATGCCTGAACCGCACTGGAACACGATCTTGCGCTCGCCCGGATCGGGCAGCGCCTTCGGGTCGAATGTGGAAAGCGGGAACAGCAGTGCGCCATGTATGCGCTCCGCGGCATACTCGTCAGGTTCGCGCACATCAATAAGCAGGATGGCGCGTTCCGCCATCCAGCGCGCAACATCAGGAGGCGCGAGATTTTCCAGGGATGCCATGACCAACTCCTTTCCGGGATGAACGGGATCTTGTCGGGGCGGGAACGCAGAGCGGCTGCGGCCCGCAATAAATATCGTACAGCGTGCCCACCAGCCGGCGCACCGGCTCGCTGGCCAGCGCGTACCAGATGGCTTGGCCGTCGCGCCGGGTGGACACCAAGCCATCCCTGCGGAGCAGCGCCAGGTGCTGGGACACCGTGGAATCACGCAGGGCCAGAAATTCGGCCAGATCACCCACCGGACGCTCCCCCTCGATCAGGCGGCACAGGATCATCAGCCTGTGCCGGTTGGCCAGCGCCTTCAGCATGCCTTCCGCCGCTGTGGCCTGGGACCGCATCTGCTCGATCTGTTTTTTCATATTTGCGTATATACGAAAAGTCGTATATGTAGTCAAGCTACAGATGTGATCATGTCCCCATACCTCCGTATTTCCTTGCGTTCGATCAAGGCGAAAGGGGTCTGGAAGGCCTAGATAGGCATAAAAGGAGACGCGTCATGGCAAAGGTGGTGGTGCTTGGTGCGGGCCTGGGCGGAACGCTGATGGCCTATGAGATGAAGGCGGAACTTGGCGCGGGCGACCAACTCACCGTGATCGGCCAAGGGCCGCGTTATCATTTCGTGCCTTCCAATCCGTGGGTCGCTGCCGGCTGGCGCGACCGCGACGAGGTGGAGATCGACATCGCCGCAGTGATGGCCAGAAAGGGCATCGCCTATCTAAGCCAGGGCGCTGCGCGCGTGCATCCGGGTCAGAACCGCGTCGAACTGACCGACGGCGCCAGTATCGATTATGACTATCTGATCCTGGCCACCGGACCTGATCTGGCCTTCGACGAAATTCCGGGCCTGGGGCCGGATGGCTTCACCCAGTCCATCTGCCATATTGATCATGCCGAAAAGGCCAATGCTGCGCTGGACGTCTTCATGCAGAATCCCGGTCCCGTGGTGATCGGCGCGGTGCAGGGGGCGTCCTGTTTCGGCCCGGCCTACGAATTCGCCATGATATTGGATACCGAGTTCCGCAAGCGGAAAATCCGCGACCGCGTGCCGATGACCTTTGTCACTTCCGAGCCCTATATCGGCCATCTGGGCCTGGATGGGGTGGGCGACACCAAGGGCCTCCTGGAAAGCGAGATGCGCAACCGCCACATCAAGTGGATCACCAATGCCCGCGTGCACCATGTGGAACAGGGCAAAATGGTGGTCGAAGAAGTGGGGGAGGATGGTCAGGTGAAGAAGACCAGCGATCTCCCATTCGGCTTTGCGATGATGCTGCCTGCCTTCCGCGGCGTGGCCGCCGTGCGCGGGCTGGAAGGCCTGACCAATCCGCGCGGTTTCGTCATCGTGGACAAGAAGCAGCGCAATGCCGCCTATCCCAACATTTTCGCCGTCGGCGTCGGCGTGGCAATTCCGCCTGTAGGTCCCACCCCCGTGCCGGTCGGAGTGCCGAAAACCGGCTTCATGATCGAATCCATGGTCACCGCCACGGCGCAGAACGTCGCCGCGCTGATTCATGGCCGCGAGCCGTCGGCGGAAGGCAGCTTGAACGCTGTATGCCTGGCTGACTTCGGCGACGGCGGCGTCGCCTTTGTCGCCGAACCGCAAATTCCACCGCGCAACGTCAACTGGTCGGCGGAAGGAAAGTGGGTCCACTTGGCCAAGGTGGCGTTCGAAAAATATTTCATCCGCAAGATACAGAAGGGCACCAGCGAGCCCTTTTACGAACGCTGGATCATGGAAGGCCTGGGCATTAAGCGCCTGAAGCAGGCGCGCTGAGAAGGAGCACGCAATGAATATCGACAAAGCCGTTCTGGCGTTCGCGGGTCTGGTGGTACTGGCTGGGCTGGTGCTGTCGCTGTCTGTCAGTCCCTGGTGGCTGCTGCTGTCCGCCTTTGCCGGGCTCAACATGATCCAGGCCGCCTTCACCGGCTTCTGCCCGGCGGCCATCATCTTTCGAAAGCTGGGTTTGAAGGCGGGCAACGCCTTTCGCTGAGCCATGAAAGATTATCATCAGATCACCGCCGGCATCTCGGCCAATCTGCGCACCCTGCGGCGCGATATTCCGGCAACCATGCAGGCCTTCTCCGCGCTGGCGCAGGCCGCCACCAAAGACGGGGCGCTTGACAAGAAGACCAAGGAGCTGATCGCGCTGGCAATCGGGGTTGCCACCCGCTGCGATGGCTGCATCGGGTTTCACGTCGAAGCTCTGGTGAAACTGGGCGCCACCCGCGCCGAGGTGGAGGAGACGCTGGGCATGGCCGTCTATATGGGCGGCGGCCCATCCCTGATGTATGCCGCTGACGCAATTGGCGCCTTCGAACAGTTCAGCGGCACCTCTGCGGCGACCGCTGCGCAGCAGCCGGCCTTGAATGCTTCCTAGAGTTCTTCGCAGGTCCCTGGCGACCGCAAATCGGACCCATTCGGAGGCACCGAGCCATGCTGCTCACCGCCGTTGCCGGCTGCAATCAACCGCCACCGGGGATGGGCACGCCGTGCGGGTGCTGGAACACACATTAACTTTCTTTGGTAGATGTGCGTGGTGCCTCTTGCGACGGGATAATTCCGGAACCGTTTGACTTCTCCCAGCGCTCCAGGTTTCGCAACCCATCCCGGACGAAGGGGCTGGCACGGAGAGCTGCGAACAGCAGATCACGAAGAACAGATCCGGGAAAACGGAGCGGTCTCTTCACGTGCAGCATCAAGATGACGCGGTCTTCCCCGGTATTGTTCCAAACCTCATGGGGATACATGTCGTCGAAGATGACGACGCTGCGTTCTTCCCACACCACCTCGCGATCGCCTATCTGCATGCGACAGTCCTCACGCCTGAGCGGCACGATCAAGCCCATATGGGCGGTGAGAATGGCTTTGGTCGGACCGGTATGACGCGGAATATGCGCGCCTGCCAGCGTTACGGAATATAAGGCACTCAGCAGGCCGGGAATTTGTTCGAGTATGCGCGCGGTTTGCGGGCAACGTGCGCAATTGGCTTCAGCCCGCAGGCCATAACCCCAAAAAAAGAACGATCGCCACTTATCGTCGACCGCGATCTTTTCATGATCCGATGAAAGGTCGCGGACCGGCGGTATGGACGCCCGGTCTTGCATCAAGGCCCGCGCCTCGTCGCGAATGGCCAGCCAGTTCTCTGTCAGAAGGGACGTCCAGGGGAAAAGTTCATTGGGAAATATCTGATGTTCCCGCGTCGTTGCGAAGCGCATCAGAAGGCGATCGAAGATCGGCAGGAGACGCAGGCCCAACGATATTACAATATCCCGACCGAGCCGGCTCCCACTCTGGTTCGCCTCCGGTGTCCCGGCAGGGGAACTCGCTTCTCCTGTTGGATGTACCATGATCGAAGCCTTGCCTGCGCTGGTACAGCGGGATTGATGGCGTCAATATTTTCGAGCGAATGTGGCCGCCGTTATGAGGCATAACTTTAAGTCAATTGCGCCCGCCCCCCAAATCGGATCAAGGCCCCGAGGCGTTTGGCGGCCAGCCGGACACCACCGCGCAGCCTCGAAGTCAGTTTCCGGGGGGCTGATCGATCTGGAAGTAATGCACCTGGCCTTCCTTGCTGCGCGGCGTGATGGCCATGCGAATGCTTCGGCCGGTGCTCGGGCAACTGGTGGCACGGTGCCAGCGTTCGTCGTTTGCGTTGATCAGGTCGCCATATTGGCCATGAACCACGCCGACGCCGGAAATCAGCGCGCAAACCTGGCCATAAACATTCAGCCAGACCTCCGGCATGTTCTCGTGGAAATGACCCCAACCGGTGGCGGGCGGCAGCTTGGTGATGGGTGGTCCGATATTCAGGTTGGAAGAGGTGTGGCCGTCGTACAGGAAGCGCTCTCCGGTACGATCCGACGCACCGTATTCGTCGACATTGAAGAACGGCATGTTGAATGAGTCGTAACCACCGGTCGACGTAATCCGAACCTTTTCATAGGTGTAACCGGCAATCGGCGCCGGGGTTTCGCTTTCCGGATAGGAGGGTACCTGCCCTGCCGGTGTGATGCGAAAAAGCACGACAGGTTGGCTTCCCACAGTCTGCATGCAATAGGACAGGCGCGGCGCGACGTTGTATACCCAGCCCTTCGACAAGATTTTGGGCTCCTGGCCGTCGATCGTGATTTTTACCTGGCCGCTGTAAACCCAGCCCCAGGCGCGGTCATCGGCATAGAAGAGGCACTTCGTCTTGTCGCCGGGCGCCATCTGGACGTAACGGCCGTCGAAGTCACGCGTCAGAAGAACCTGCTGTTCCCAGCGCGCCTGTCCCTGATGTGCCCTGAGGACATCGGCGATATGCCAGATCGGCTTGTTGGGTCCAGTATAGGGTGTCTCCGGATTTTTGTGCGCCGCCCAGACGATACGGGCGGGTCCTTTCTCGCCGCCCGCCTGCGACCACCAATTCTGGGGAGGTTGCGGCGGAGCGGGGGTCTGCGCCAGGGCCGGTGTCGCGCCCAGGACAAGAAACAGTGCAATCACGATTGATGTCGGTGATCCCATGGCTCGCTCCCGGTCCTGATATGCTGTCACCTGGGTTTCTATTTCTGGCAGGAGCCCGGGCGAGGGGCATGCGGCAGTGGTCGCCCCGCGGTTGCGCCGGTCGGCTTGCCGTCATCCACCTCGGCAATCCCGTTCACGAAAAGCTCTCTTACGCCCTGCGACAACACGGCAGGATGGGCATAGTCCGCCCTTGGCCTGTAGTTCCGCGGATCGAACACCAGCACGTCGGCGAAATAGCTCGGTCTCAGGTAGCCACGCCGGTCCAGCCCGAAGATGTCGGCAGTCAGCCCGCTGGAATGCCGAATGAAGAACGCCGTGTCGATGACGTGCTTCTGCTTCACATAAACCCAGTATTTCGTCTGGAAGGTTGCGTATTCGCGCGGATGGCCCGGGTTGCCGTCTGAACTGGTCACCACCCAGGACTGTTTCATGAAGTTTTCCACGTCGGGTTCGGCAATGTTGAAGGAGATAACTGCGGCGCTCCCTTTCGATTCGCGCAGTATGCGAATGGCCGCGTCCAGCGGATCCAGCCTCCATTGGCTGGCGATATCGGAGAGGTATTTTCCGCTCCAGGCATTGTGACCGGCGTCGGCCGGGCTGAGCAGGATGGTATTGGCGCCGCCGCGGCGGGCGAGATTTTTCGCCATCCCGGCCTTGATCCGGGGCAACGCGGCCGGGTCCTGAAAACGCTTCAGCATGGCGGCGGTGCCGCCGTCGGCGGCCCAGCGCGGCACCAGCGCCGCGTCCAGCCCCGTGTTCGAGGCAAGCCATGGATACTGGTTCGCCGTGACATTCTGACCCGCCGCCTGCGCCGCATCGATCAACTTGATCACATCGACGGACTTGCCCCACACATCATGGCCCAGCGCCTTGATGTGCGAGATATGGACGGACAGGCCGCCTTCGCGGCCGATCCGCAGCACCTCCCGCGTGGAGGCCAGGAGGCCAATAGAATAAGTGGATTCGTCGCGCTGGTGGGTATCATAGAGACCGCCCCGCTTGGCTGCCTCTTTTGCCAGCGCGATAACTTCTTCTGTCCTGGCGAAACTTTGCGGCGCGTAGAAGAGCCCGGCGGAGAGGCCGATTGCTCCCTGGCACATCCCCTGCGCGACAAGGGCTTCTTCCTTGCGCAGCTCGGCGGGCGTCGGCGCGCGGGCGGCATCTCCCAGCACGGCGCGCCGGACCGCGCCAAATCCGACATAGGAGACGATGTTGGTGCCGATGCCTTGCCTGCGGTAGCGGTCAAATTCCGCCCTGAGGCCTGGTGTGCCGTTGCCGTCGACGCCCAGGAACACCGTGGACACACCCTGCATGGTCCAGGCCGGGTTCGCGCGCTGGGACCTGTCGGGCGAGTCCAGGAAATGGTCGGCATGGGTGTGCGCATCGATAAGGCCCGGCGACACGATCATGTCGTGGGCGTCGATGGTACGCCTGATGGACATGCGCGCCCTGGGACCGACATAGGTAATCCTGTCGCCCGTGATGGCAACATCGCCGACAAAGGGCTTGGCCGTCGAGCCGTCATAGATCAGGCCGCCAGTGATGAGGACGTCTGCCTGTCGGGCCTGGCCGGCCGCTGACCCGGCCAGTGAAGTGCACAGGACCAGAGCGGCCGCGGCGCTTATGCCCTGCGATTGGCGCATGATCCCTTGCCCCTATCCGGCGGTCTGTTGCCGCCCCTGACGCCCCCGGACAAAAGTCTAGGCCGGCGGGGCCTTGCGTCAAGCGTGCCGGCTCGGCCGCCGCCGATGGCGCACAGGCGGATGCGCCGCTAGAGTTGGCGTGGGGCAGGATGGACGCGCGCCAGGAGCTGCATGCGCAAGGGGCTGACATTGCTGGTATTTCTGGCCACGCTGCTGGGGGCCGGCTTTGGCGTTGCCTGTCATGCGCTGGCGCTCGATCCGGCTACCCACACCCTGATCCTGAAGGGGCTGGGACTGGTCACGACCATCTTCCTGCGCGCCGTGAAAATGCTGATCGCGCCGTTGGTGCTGTTCACGCTGGTCAGTGGAATAGGCCGTATGGGCGATGCGGGCGATATCGGCCGGGTCGCCCTGAAGACGATGACGTGGTTCATCGCCGGTTCTCTGGTTTCGCTGGCGATTGGTCTGGCGATGGTCGAGGTCATCCAACCCGGCGCCAACCTTCATCTTGAAGCCGGCACGGGTGCGGGCCCGCTGTCGGCCGCCCCCATGAGCCTTTCGCTGTTCCTGACGAACCTGGTGCCAACGTCAATTCTCGATGCCATGGCCCGCAATGAAGTGCTCCAGATTGTGGTGTTTGCCCTGATTGCGGGGATCGCACTGACCCGCCTGGGGGAGGGCGGCAAACACCTTCTGGTATTGACTGAGCAGCTCTCGAACCTGGTGTTGCGGATGGCCATGTTTGTCATGAACCTGGCGCCGGTGGCCGTCTTTGCCGCGGTCGCGGCCTCCCTGGCTGAAGGCGGCATCGGAATGATCGCGCAGTACGCCGCCTATGTCGGCGGGTTCTATCTTGCCCTTGTTCTTCTGTGGGGGGCATTGATGGTCGCGGGCATTGCCGTGCTCGGCCTGGCAAGACAGAAATCGCTGATGCGCGCCATTCGGGAACCGGCACTTATCGCGCTTGCCACCACCAGCTCGGAATCGGCCTATCCGGTGCTGTTGTACAAGTTGGAGGAGATCGGCGTATCCAATCGCATCGCAAGCTTCATCCTTCCGCTGGGCTATTCCTTCAACCTGATCGGCTCGATGTGCTATTGCGTATTTGCCATGCTGTTCATCGCCCAGGCCTATGACGCACCACTTTCCGGGGGCCAGATCGTCCAGCTGCTTTTTCTGATCTTCGTTGCCAGCAAGGGCATCGCCAATGTGCCCAGGGCCTCTCTGGTGGTTGTCATGTCACTGCTGCCCTATTTTCACTTGCCGGAATCGGGGGCACTACTCATTCTGGGCGTCGACCATTTCCTGGATATGGGGCGCACTTGCACCAATACGGTGGCGACGGCTATCGCCGCCGCAAGCGTGGCCAAATGGGAAGGCGACAGGCTTGTGAAAGCCGCATAGCGGCAACATCGACCGGTTGAATGGGAAGGGAATGTCTTCATGAAACTCGATCACACGGCGAATGGGGTCTATTCCATCGCGCCGACCCCCTTTCACGAGGATGGCGGCATCGACTGGAATTCGGTGGACCGCATGACCGACTTCTATTTCGAAGCCGGCTGCAATGGTTTCACCATCCTTGGCGTGCTCGGGGAAGCCTCGAAAATGGATGCAGAGGAAGCGCTGGCCCTGGCTGCGCGCGTCATCAGGCGTGCCGCCGGCAAGCCGATCATCGTGGGCGTGTCCGCGGCCGGATTTGCGGCAATGCGGGCGCTGTCGCGCAAGGTGATGGATATGGGAGCCGCGGCGGTGATGGTGGCGCCGGGTGCGGGCCTTCGGACCGACGATCAGATAGCAGCCTATTTCCGCAATGCCGTGGAGGCGATTGGCGAGGATGTTCCCTGGGTGCTGCAGGATTATCCGCACTCCACGGGCGTCGTCATGTCGAACAATGTGGTGCGCAGGGTCGTGACGGAAAATCCGTCGCTGGCCGTCCTCAAGCATGAGGACTGGCCTGGCCTGGACAAGATCACGGCGCTGCGCGAATGGGAAAAGGACGGATCGATGCGCAGGATTTCCATCCTGGTCGGCAACAATGGCCTGTTCCTGGATTTTGAGCTGGATCGCGGTGTGGATGGCGCCAATACAGGCTATGCCTTTCCGGACATGCTGGTGGAAATGGTCAAGCTCAGCAAGGCGGGCAGGCGCGACGAAGCCCATGACCTTTTTGACGCCCATCTGCCGCTGCTGCGTTATGACCACCAGCCTGGGGTGGGACTGGCAGTGCGCAAATATGTCCTGAAGCGGCGTGGTGTTCTGTCATCGGCGGCGATGCGAAAGCCGGCGCCCGCCTTTTCGGCAGAAACCAGGGCCGAGGTTGACTATCTGCTCACGCGGCTGGCGATGCGCGATCCGCGCGCCACACAATAAAGGCGCGCCGCGCCTGCGAAGGGGACAACCCGGTTTCAATACAAACCATTGAATTTATTCAGTATTAATGTTCGCGCCATGGTGCTCGCGGTCGCGACCGCCGTCTGCTGGACTTTCATCCTATCAGCGCGTTGGCTAGTATGGGCAACGAGGAAACCGGCCGGGTCTTTCCCGGAACCGCCTGAAAACAAGAAGAGATACTGGGACCGACGACAGCAAGGCGCACATAGCCAAATACAATAGCGGCAGCACATCCATCAGACGTTGGTCTCACCAGAGGCAGGTCATTGGGAAATCGTCAGCGCTATGAGTATCGTTGAGGTCAATGAGCAGGCACGGCCGATGCCGGGCGCGCGGGCTGGTTCTTCGCCCAGCGGCATGAAGCCAACCGACATCGCAAATCCCGATTACTTCCATAAAGTCGTCGACTGCCAGTGGGCCTGCCCCGCCCACACGCCGGTGCCCGAATATATCCGCATGATCGCGGCGGGCCGCTATTCCGACGCCTACATGGTCAACTGGCACTCCAACGTCTTTCCCGGGATCCTGGGCCGTACCTGCGACCGGCCCTGCGAACCGGCCTGCCGGCGGGGGCGGGTGGAAGAAGTGACTGGCCATGCCGAGCCGGTGGCCATATGCCGCCTCAAGCGCGCCGCGGCCGACAACAAGGACGATGTGCGCTCTCGCATGCCCGCGCCCGCCGCGCACAAGAACGGCAAGCGCATCGCGCTGATTGGCGCCGGTCCTGCCTCGCTTACGGTGGCGCGCGATCTGCTGCCGCTGGGCTACACCGTCATTCTGTATGACGGCGACGCCAGGGCCGGCGGCATGATGCGCACGCAGATCCCGAAATTCCGCCTGCCGGATACGGTGCTGGATGAGGAGGTCGGCTACGTTCTCGATCTTGAGCCGGAGTTGAGGCTCGGCCAAACGGTCGGTTCGCTCAAGAGCCTCCTGGCGGAGGATTATGACGCCATCTTTGTCGGCTGCGGCGCCCCCCGCGGGCGCGATCTGGATATTCCCGGCCGCGAGGAGGCGAGGGCCCATGTCCATATCGGCATCGACTGGCTGTCGTCGGTTTCCTTCGGGCACACCAGCCGCATCGGCAGACGCGTGATCGTACTGGGCGGCGGCAACACGGCGATGGACTGCTGTCGCACCTCGCGCAGGCTGGGCGGCGAAAAAGTCGACGTGGTCGTGCGCTCGGGTTTTGCGGAAATGAAAGCCTCGCCCTGGGAGAAAGAGGATGCCATGCATGAAGGCATCCCCATCCACAATTTCCTGGTCCCCGCCGAATTCCTGCACACTGGTGGCAGGCTGACCGGCGTGCGGTTCCAGAAGGTGAAGGCCGAATTCGACGCCGATGGCCGCCGCAAGCTGGTACCGGCGGGCGAGCCGGACGTGGTGATGGAATGCGACGACGTGCTGGTGGCTGTGGGCCAGGAAAACGCCTTTCCCTGGATCGAGCGCGATATCGGCGTGGAATTCGACCGGTGGGACATGCCGAAGGTGGACGAACGCACCATGCAGTCGACGAATCCGCGGGTGTTCTTTGGCGGCGATGCGGCGTTCGGCCCCAAGAACATCATCTGGGCAGTGGCGCATGGCCACGATGCCGCGATCTCCATCGATCTTCTGTGCCAGGGCAAGGATGTGCATTTGCGCCCGCCGCCGACCGTCAATCTGTCCAGCCAGAAGATGGGCATCCATGAATGGAGCTATGACAACGACGTCTCCAACGACCTCCGCTTCAGGGTACCGCACGCGCCCATCGAAAAGACCCTGAGGGACGTCCGCCTGGAGGTGGAGCTGGGCTTCGACCTGAAACAGGCCTTCGCCGAGGCACAGCGCTGCCTTAACTGCGACGTGCAGACGGTCTTCGACACGCCCAAATGCATCGAATGCGATGCCTGTGTCGACATCTGCCCGATGGACTGCATCACCTTCACCACCAATGGCGACGAAGGGGATTTGCGCAGGCGCCTGACCGCGCCCACCCTGCACAAGGACCAGGACCTTTACGTTTCCGGGTCCCTCCAGACCGGCCGGGTCATGGTGAAGGACGAGGATCTTTGCCTGCATTGCGGCCTGTGTGCCGAACGCTGCCCCACCGGCGCTTGGGACATGAAGAAATTCCTGCTGGACGCGCCCAGGACGGGATACGCATGCAGCCGGTAAGCGCAGTCAACGAATTCGTCGTGAAATTCGCCAATGTCAACGGCTCGGGATCGGCCTCGGCCAACGAGATGTTCGCCCGCGCGATCCTGCGCATGGGCGTGCCGGTGGCGTCGCGCAACATCTTTCCCTCCAACATCCAGGGATTGCCGACATGGTATGAAGTGCGCATCTCGGGCGCGGGCTGGCTGGGCCGGCGCGGTGGCGTCGACCTGATGGTGGCGATGAACCCCCAGACCTGGGACAAGGACACCGCTTCCATCGATCCCAGCGGCTACGTGTTCTACGATTCCTCCCGGCCGATTCCGCAGTCGAAATTCCGCGATGACATCAACGTCATCCGCATGCCGCTGACCGAGATCTGCAACGCCACCTACAAGGATCCGCGCCAGCGCCAGCTCTTCAAGAATATCATCTATATCGGTGCGCTGGCCCAGCTTCTGGGCATCGACCTGGCGGTTCTGGAGCAGCTGGTGGGCGAACAGTACCGGAGCAAGCAGGCACTGATAGCGCCGAACCATCAGGCCCTGCGCATGGGCCATGACCATGCCAAGCAGAATTTGAAGGCGGCCTGTGGACTGAAAATCGAAGCATCGGACGCGGTCGGCGACCGCATTTTCGTCAGCGGAAACGATGCCGCCGGCCTTGGCTGTGTTTACGGCGGGGCAACGGTCGCCGCCTGGTATCCGATCACGCCTTCGACGTCGGTGGCCGAAGCATTTTCCAGGCACTGCCGGAAATACCGTGTGGACGAAGAGGGCGCCAACAAGTTTGCCATCGTGCAGTCCGAGGACGAAATCTCGGCCATCGGCACCGTTATCGGCGCGGGCTGGAACGGAGCCAGAGCCTTCACCGCAACGTCCGGCCCCGGCATCTCCCTGATGCAGGAATTCCTGGGCCTGGCCTATTTCGCGGAAATTCCCGCCGTCATCATCGATGTGCAGCGCGGAGGTCCATCCACCGGCATGCCCACGCGCACCCAGCAGGCAGACCTTCTGATCTGCGCCTATGCCAGCCACGGCGACACCAAGCATATCCTGCTGTTGCCGGAAGACCCCCGGGAGCTGTTCGAGTTCTGCGCCCTTTCATTCGACCTGGCCGAGCGGCTGCAGGCACCGGTATTCGTGCTGGAGGATCTGGATATCGGCATGAATGAATGGCTCTGCGAGCCCTTTTCCTGGGACGACAGCCGCGCTTACGACCGCGGCAAGGTCATGACTGCAGGGGATCTGGACGCGGGAAAGACGTTCGGCCGCTATCTGGATGTGGACGGAGACGCCATACCCTGGCGCACCCTGCCCGGCACCCATCCGAGCAAAGGCGCATTTTTCACCCGCGGCACCAGCCGCGACCGCTTCGCCCGATACAGCGAGGAAGGCGCCGTCTATCAGGACAATATGCAAAGACTGCTGCGCAAATGCGAGGCCGCCAAATCCCTGGTTCCTGCGCCCGTCGTGCAGGCATGCGGCGATGAGACCGCCTGCGGGGTGATCTATTACGGCTCCACAACCCCGGCCATGAAGGAAGCGCTGGCCGCGCTGGAAGCGGACGGCATCCATCTGGACACCATGCGGCTGCGCGCATTTCCCTTCAGCGACGCGGTGGTGGATTTCATCAACGCCCATGACCAGGTCTTCCTGGTCGAACAGAATCGCGACGCACAGATGCGCTCACTACTGGTCAATGAATGCGGCATCGATCCCGCGCGCTTCATCCCGATCCTGCACTATGACGGCACGCCCATCACCGCCCGCTTCATCATCGCCGCCATCTCTGAGCACGTGGCCGTCCGCTCCAGGGAGGCCGCGGAATGACCTACATCGCCAAGCCCAGGCTGCGCCACCCGGCCATTCCGGTGAACCGGCTGGGCTTTACCCATCGCGACTATGAGGGCTCAGTATCAACTCTTTGCGCCGGTTGCGGCCATGACTCAATATCCTTTGCCATCATTCAGGCGTGTTTCGAACTGAGCATCGAGCCGCACCGGGTGGCCAAGCTGTCCGGCATCGGCTGCTCGTCCAAAACACCGGATTACCTTCTGGGCCAGAGCCACGGGTTCAATTCCGTGCATGGCCGCATGCCGTCGGTGCTGACCGGCGCCAACTTGGCCAACCGCGATCTGATCTATCTTGGCATTTCTGGGGACGGCGACAGCGCATCGATCGGGCTAGGGCAGTTCGTCCATTGCATCCGCCGTGGCGTGAACATGGTCTACATCACCGAAAACAATGGCGTATACGGCCTGACCAAGGGGCAGTTCAGCGCCACCGCCGACAAGGGCTCACGCAGCAAGGCCGGCGGCAGCAACATGGATTCGCCGCTGGACCTTGTCAGCATGGCGCTGATGGTGGGCGCAAGTTTTGTGGGGCGCAGCTTTTCGGGCGACAAGGATCAGATGGTGCCCCTGATCATGGCGGCCATCAGCCATACCGGTCCCGCCTTCATCGATATTGTCAGCCCCTGTGTGGCCTTCAACAACCATGCGGGCTCGACCAAGGCATACGATTTCGTGCGGGCGCACAACGAGGCAGTAAACCGGCTGGACATCATCGAACCGCGCCAGGCCATTACCGTGGAATATGCACCCGGAACCAGCGAAGAGGTCGCGCTGCATGACGGTTCGACCCTGCGGCTGGCCAAGCTGGCCGCCGACTATGATCCCCATGACCGTGTCGGGGCGATGGCATATCTGCAGAGCCGCGCCGCAGCGGGCGACCTGGTAACCGGCCTTATCTACATGGACCAGCAGGCCAGGGACATGCATGCCAATCTCAACACCGTGGCCCGGCCACTGAACGGCCTTTCTGAAAAGGAACTCTGCCCGGGTTCGAAGGGATTGTCCGCGTTCAATGCGGCACATCGATAGAGATGGCATTGTATTGGAGGCATGTCATGGACCCGTTCTACAGAGTGCTGACCATCAATTGTCCGAACTGCGGAATTCACCTTGTCCGGGTCGCACAGACGGCGCATCTGGACTTTGCGGTTTGTCCGAGCTGCATGGCGGCAGGCGTTTATGAGGAGGTGGTGGGCGATCCGGCCAGGTTGACGGCCCGCTATGCGCTTCCCGAAGCCGTGAAGGAATTCGTCAGCCGTCTCGACAGGCAATAGTGGACCCGAAAGGGGCGCCGTCATTGATTGCAATTTGCTGCACCGCACTAAAGGCGGCCTGCACCCGCCGCTCTTAGAAATTGAGAGTGTGCGTTCCGCGCCTGCTGACAGGCGTAATATTTTCTGCGCAAATCTCTCCGGGGCATCGAGGGGCACGACATGCGCAGCTTGACCGCATTTCTTCTTATGGCGACGGGACTGGCCATGGCGGTACCGGGCGTCTACCTGGCGATGCTGGGTGGTTCGCTCTATTACGGCATTGCCGGCCTTTTGATCCTTGTCAGCGCATGGCTCGTCCTGAAGGGCCGGGATAGCGGGGTCATCCTTTACTGGCTGATGTTTATCGGAACCGTTGCCTGGTCGCTGTGGGAGGTCGGACTGGACGGCTGGGCGCTGATGCCGCGTCTGGTTTATCTGGGGCTCGGCGGCATATGGCTGCTTTTTCTGCCGTCGCGTGGCAACCTGGCGCGGGTGCGGATCGCGGCGGTCGCCCTGTGCGGCCTGCTGCTGGCTGCTGTCATCTATGCGTCCATGCCCGGTCATTCCGAAGGCCGTCTTGCTGCCGCTTCGCCATCTGCGGTCCGGCAGGGGGACGGTCAGTGGACCCACT
>Ga0209915_1000905_pt1 | contig 52657 bp, 47 predicted proteins | sample ThiBiot_750_plan_FD_183952 | JGI IMG/M metagenome (GOLD analysis project Ga0209915, IMG submission 183952) | Wastewater bioreactor microbial communities from Cape Town, South Africa - Thiocy_cont_750_plan (SPAdes) | ecosystem: Engineered > Bioreactor > Thiocyanate-remediating > Anaerobic-Aerobic... | reverse complement strand
AAATTTATTACTCAACAGACCAATACATTAGCATTAAAAAGACGAAGACGATTACATGAAAATGAAGATGAAGGAAGTTTGAGTCCAAGTAAACAAATTATAATCAAGAAAATACAAAATGATGCTGATTACAATCGTGATAAGGACGCCCCTAATGGTGAAAGTAACGAAGACAACGACGATGACAGCGATCACCCTGATGATGAAAGTGAATTTTGCAACTCCAGAACTCTGTTAGACTTTATGCTCAAAGATACCTCATACTAACATAAAGATTGATATTGTCATAACTAACTACTAATATTAAATAAATGTGTGGAAAACTCGAATTTAAATCTGGGTATTATCTGTACTCAAAATCGAAAAGGAAGATTTGTATTCTTTTCTCAATTCTTAGATTTCCTTAAATGAAATCTTTTTAGAGGGGTAACTACTGATTTCGAACAGATTGCGTTGAGTTTTAATGATCTATTGAGATTTTGGCGGATTTTCATGATTTATTTTGAGTTCTAAATGATCGAAATCAGTTGTTACCCCTCTGATAAAAGCTCACTCGATTCAAAACATTACATTAAGATTAATGATTTTGGGTTTTTGTTTTAAATTTACATAAATTATGTTTTTTTTTAGTTTCAGTATGTAGTCTCGTCTTATTCTATCACAGCGCAGTCAAGCATTATGGAGTTTCATTTTTTCGAATTGTAAGTATCTTGAGAATATAGAAACTTTATTCGTTGAGGCTGTTTTCGATACAATATTTGAGGTGATCTCACTAAATGCCTCTTACAAATTCATGAATCTTTCAAAGCAGTATTTTTAGAAGAAAAGAAAAAAAATTAAGAAACCTTTGACTTTCAAACCGATCAATAGATTTCATGTGTTAATCACGATTTATCAATCGCTCGATAATAAGAGGATGTTTTCGGATACGAAATGCACTTTCCTAGATATAATATGTCATATTCTCATATTTTCTAAAGCTATATGTGATAGATATGATCAATAGAGAATTTTTTCGTACTTTTGGATAATAGCATCACATTTTGCGTGATCTATCGATACAAGAAAATCAAATAATACCTAATACTTGATGTCTCGTGATCCTCATATTTTTCTTATTGTTATAAACATATTTGTATAGAAATAGTCAATTAAAGTAAAATCTCTCTACTGGAAACACGTTAGACGGAGGTATTCATTTTGAAGAGGTTTCGTTTTTTTTGTATAACAAGTGTTACGGTACCCAAACCATACGTGATCCTACACAATATACAGATTTGAAAAGCATCAATTTATTGGGAAAATTTCTCGTTTTTAAAAATCAAATGATTATATTTTTGCAACTTTATAATTAATATTTAAAATATATAGAGAAATTGTGTATGGTGCTACGATTTTAAGTTGAACTTGATATTTTGAATCCGATTTTACTGTTACAGATTCATCGGGCGTATTGATGCTTATTTCTTCGCCATTCAAAATACGAAAAAGATGAAATGTTGATTCATAGAAATTTCTATTATCAATTTCAATCGAATAATCTTGATGTTGTTGTGTGTACGGTGTTTCAATAGTAATAGTTAAATTTCTCATCGGGTATGACCATGTAAGCTGTACAGCATCACATGTTTTCAAAGTTGATTCGGCCAAATTTGCTATTGATTCATTGCATAATTTATCAACCGTAATCAAACCTGAACATGAAGAACCTGTATCATAGAGACGAACTGGACATACATCCTCTACAATGGGTACCATTTGAATAAACCCAACACATGATACGAGAAGAAAGAATATTGTCGCTGACATTGTTTTTTTACTTTTAGAGTAAATCGTTCTTTTTATTTTATAAATAGGTTTGATAAATTATGAGAAAAATACACCTGTGCGTTTGAGTTAGTCATCAGCAGAAGCAAACCGTCATGAATGACAATGAAAAGATAAAAATACAATCATACGTATCTTTGATCCGAAAAAAAAAGATGCTGACAAATCTTCTCTATTTCTGGACAAAAATGTGTTGTTGCTGCTGCTGTTTGATATCAATCGAAATTTGATAAAAAAAAATGCTGATATCAATTTGGTCTTTAATTTATCTATCTGTCTGTCTTGATGAATACAAGTGAATTATGATTATCAAAAATCATTAAGTTATCGAGAGAGAAAAACTTGGACACATACGTTTGCATTAATCATATTGAACTCATTAATAATCATTCATTCATTTATTTATTCGACCAGAATCTTATCGCAGATTTTTCTTTTCTCTCGCCTTCGAAATTCTCATAAACTAATCTTCAAGGTGAGATTGAATATGAAATCAGTTTTTTTTACCAATTATGTCAATGATTTATTCATTCGTACGTACGCGAGTGTGTGTCTATATATTTTTCACATGTTCATATCCCAGAGAGAATCACACTGTATGATTATTATGTGGAACCTGTCACTTGACTGTTCATCGTATCTCACCGAATATGATTGAAAATGCATACGTAATGACAACGTAACATGCGAATCATCACACTGATTTTATAATCATACATCGATTTTTCTTCTCTGCGCTTCCATGAGAGCATAATTCTCGGAATGCGCGCACATTAGGTCATTTGTCTTCTTCTTTCATTTTCCATCAAATGTTTAACATTCGAAATACGGTCGAAAATGAAGAAATTGCCCTAGCAGGAGGGATACACCTTTTATCAATTTACCTTTTTCTTTTTCATTTTACGAAATCAATCAGCAAACAGTAGGGTGTGATAATTCCTCTGTTAGTCATTGAAAGACACGGACCGTTTTTATCGCCCATGTCGGCAACACTTTGATGCTCACCGGTCATCATGTAATATTGATGGGTAAGAACGTTAAAGTGTTTGTATACATCTTGACGTATTTCTTCTTTTTTGTGTTTTCATCGGAATCGTTTCAATGTGTACGAAAGACAATGTGAAATAAAACAAGCTGATTTTTCTTTTTTGCACAATCAGAAAAAAAACATCAGTGGCGAACAGACGGGATCAATTACAAAAGTTTGTTTCAATATATGCACACACATACACAAATATCTAAATGTTTGTCGGCGCTCAGTTAATCAATTCGAAGATCTTCAAATGAAACATGTTACGCTTTTTTTCTCTCCTATTACGCGCAACGTCGGTTTGATCACACAGAAAAAAAATGAGCAACATAACTGGACGGACGAGCATCATGATGAACAAGAAGAGAAAGAAGAAGAAGAGAGAAAAAGGCTAACGTGTTAGAAATTGAGTGTTTGTTTTAGGAGAAAATCATATGAAAAAGAGCAAGACGAAGCATATAGCATGGATGAATATCAAATGCATCGATTGTCCATGAAATTTATATTTTATATATACAAATTAAAGTCAATCAGGTAAGTTTTAAAATAACATTCTATTGAATTTTGTTGTTGTTTTTTATGAGAAAGTATTTAATGAAGATTCATCATTGATTATAAAGTGAAAAACATCTGCCCTGAAGAAGTTCAACACGTGTCATATCATTACTGAAATATTTTCGATTTTTTAACGATCGAACATTTTCATTTTTTTTATTCACTTTATCAAATCAATTGACAACGATATTATAGAGCGACAATTATCACTTTTCGAGAGAGAGAGAGGGAGATTGATATATTTCAATTGAAAAGTAAAGGTGTGAACATAGGAATAGATAAGTATTGAAATGCGCGAGAAAAAACGATTGAGATTTCCATTGATATGACTCGAATTAAAACGAACAAACGAACGAACGGATCCTAAAGGTTAGAGAGTCGACCATCTGTCTAAATAGATGCAGATAGGTAGTATTGAATGTAGTTCAATATTATTCGATTGACTTGCTCATTATAGAGTTGAGTGTTGTTATTCTTTCTTCTCGTGTTTTGTTTTTATTTCAAGTATCAATGAATAACAAGTAGAGGAAGATGGTCGAATATGCCCTATCCTTTAACACTTGACTCGTATTGAATAAATTTTTTTCTTAGTCTAATAGCTAGTCTTGAGTTTTCTTAAGATTGCTCAATTGTATACCTATATCGATGACGTAGAAAAAGCGATGCACAGTAGGTGACACATTGTACGCTTCATCATCATCCTTGAGGTTATTTTTCTTTTTCGTCCATCCTCTTCAGAATATACACACGTGTGTGCACTCATTAGAAATAAATGACCGAACGAAAATACGTGACAAAAACAATAAGTATATATGATAAATTTTGACCATCCCTTTCGCTTGAATGTATACGTATACGTAGGTGATCAAGTGTCGATGTGAGGCGCAGATTTCATCGAAGTAAATGAACGGCCGATGGGCACTGACAAAAATTAGTCGCCAACCGAGCTCGAGATAGGTAAGTTTAATGAACGATTCGACATTCTTTTCAAACAAATTCAATTTCGATTTAAATAGATCTGTAATAAACATTCATTTCGATGTTTTTTTTTCAAATTTCTCTGATCGTATCGTAATCGTTAGCCGTTAGTTTTTTTATTTTGCAGTATGTCTTTAGATAAATTGTTGATTATTCAACTAGATGAACGCCCACTCGTTACATTGACAAGAGATCATAAGAGAAGAAAAAACTTCAAAAACATAAAATATCAATTCACTCGACAGGTAATTACATCATCGATGATGATTTTCGTCTTAACCATTAGAGTTTATCCCGCTTTCGACAATGAGTGTATAATTGAAAGGTATAGATAGTTTTTGTAGTAGCAATTGAATAACATCATAGAACGAAAATGTGCGTGTTCGTTGATGGCATTCAACAACCGAGTAACAAATCATCAGTAGAGAGAGATAGAGAGAGAACGAGAAAGTGTGAAAAAAGAAAATTATAAGTCATTTACAATCCGTTTCGGTCTCATATCTGTAAGTCTATTTCGTTCTACACCTCGAATTCTCTTAATTAGATAATGTCAAGCGTATATCTTTAAACGGTAGGACTCGAAAACATCATTTGATGCGGTAACACGAACGTTGGTTGTAAGTGTGAATATTTACGTCATATTTCTTATTTGGATTAAGTTCTTTCATCAAGTGTCAGATAGAAATGAGAGACAACGCCTAACTGTTTCTTCTTCTTCTTCTTTTTTTATCACCTAGTAAAAACTCAACTTTAATTGCTTAATCACATTAAGATCACCTGATCAATCCTCTCTACGTCTTTGTATATATGTATTTAAGTTTGTTGACTCAAGTTGATTCTTTCATATTTCACGAAAGTAAAGAAATCAAGTATGTTTTCCTCTGTATTTGACACAGATGTGTCAATATTCCGGTGTATACAGCAACATTTGCTTGCTAATACTCAAATTCAAGTGGATGTTTCGTTTTTTTTTGGTATACACACTTATTCAGTAGGATATAGCATCGAATATTTTTCTTCTTTTGCTTTTATTTAATACACAACGGAAATGTCTATATGCATATTTTCGCATAATTCCAAAATTCGAAGAAAAAAAGGAAAACATTTCCATCAACGAATACGTAAGTTGTTTGAAATCGAAATATTTCTCATTGCGTAAGAAGAATTTCGTTTTTCTCTAAATGATGCTCCTAATTTTTTTGTTTGATATCAAGTTTTTTTCTTTCTCTTGTCAATAACGGTTACACACAGCAGTCAAACCATTAAATACGATTGCATGAACATCAAAACGTATGTTTTGATTGATGATGATTACATGAAATGCCTTCCCGTTCTCGCGTTTTTTTTTGTTTTCGTGTTGTTTTTTGTTCTTCCGAGCCTGGGAAACATTCACCTGTCATTTGTTCATACAGTGGAACTTTCTCGTGTTGTGTATTTCGTTTCTTTCGATTGAAGTTTCAGTTGAACAATCATTCTTTGTATATTTTATCAATTAAAATTAGCATTAACTTGCTAACTGAACAAGCATGAAATGTAGTCGTTTGTTTTATCTATCGCGTTTTTCAATCGATTGAATGAATTTCTATGAAGTTTTCTTTCTTTTTTTTTTCAATGTCGGCACATTGTTCATTATCTGACCGACTGTGTGCAGAGGTCGAATAATTTTTTAATCAAATTTTCTCCTGTCAAGTGTGTCCATCTTGTTGTCTCACGTGCTATCATCTATTATAACGGATGATTTTTATGCATGCTCATTTTGTCATTCGCATCTTATTTTTTTTTGTCTATTATTGCCTTAGAACATAGACAAAGTCGGTCTGTTTGATTGACAATTGAATTCTCACCTTTTTTTGCTTCAACGACAACGAAAAGAGCATGAGAACGAATATTCGATTGTTCAACCTGAATGAGATAATCTCGTCACTTAGGTTTTGTTTCATCTCATTTGCGTTTTCTGTTGAAGAGGAAAACAGCTTATCATAACAGTATTCGTTCTTCTTCTTTTCAAACGTGGTAAGAATTATTCTTTTTTCACACCAATAGAAATTGGATCGACTTAATATTTACACATTGATTTTCTTGTTTACACATTATTAAGAAGAAAAAGAAAAAAAACGCAGCGTACTGACAGGTCACTTTTGTATCTGTGTTATTTCATGTTCGGGATCATTGATGAATTTGATATACAAACAGATATATGACATTATCATTATGCTGATGAACGGCAGGTGACTAATATCGAATCGTTTGATTTTTTCTGTTCCGGAGATTTGTCATTTCCTTTCGATAACGATCCGTAACGAGAGATCGTTAGGAAAAATACACAGACAAATAACAGACCAAACGACTGACATTCACTTGTTTCAAATTTGAGTATATCAAAACGATTCTACTCATCATCATCATCATCACGTTAGCTGTATATGTATAAATTCAAATGGTAAGTTCTTCTGTTTATTTCTTTATTAAATTCAAGTATGTACATTTAGACATAGCAGGTGAATTGTCAAGATATGTTCGTATGTATTTGCTAATCAAACGAGCACATTGAATGTGCGAACATTTAGTTTCTTTTTGTAAAATGTCCAACAATTCGAATGACAATCGATTGTCAAATACTTCGTATGTATTCAAATGATAGATCGATGGCATGCGTCCTAAAATTAGTTCGAAATCAATGTGTGCATCTTATCATTTTATGTTTATCAATACATTGGGACAAGAGAGAGAGAGAGAGAGAAAGTGTGAGAGTGAGTTCATCAGTTAAAAAGAGAATATCGCGTGACTCAAGAGAATGTCATGATCAAGAAAACATGACTAGGTCATTTACACATATGTTTTCCATGATACTTTTGATCAAAAAAAACAAAAATTTGAAATGGAGAAGAAAAGAAGTTTAATCTTCCGCTCAGTCTATTCCCTTGATAAAGAAAACGAAACCAAAACACAACCGTCCGGATCATTTTTCTCTTCGCTCGTTCATTTGAATAAAAATTGAAAACTAGTGATTAAGTGAATGATATAATATGATTGTGTCATTCTAATCCGTTTCTCTTACCCATTCCCTCCCCCCTTTACTTTCGTTGAACAGTACCGGTGTCCGTTGACTCGGACATTTCACAATCGTCGTGCTTGTCTATTAACAGTCAATCAGACTGTCTGTTGTGGTGATTAGCAGGGGAGCTGATTTTTTTACATGTCTCTGCTAATATCGGGACAGACAGACTGACTGATAATTAGAGAATTGACAGGGGGTTAAACTATCTGACTCGATATATATATAAACGAAGAGAAGAATAGTTTAATCTTTTGTCAGAATAAAAAAAGCCAAAGTTTGTTTGTTTGTTTGTTTTTTCTTTTCGGTGTGATATATATATATAGATGCTCACTTCAACTCATTCTAATCACATTTCGAATATTTCAGATAAAACATATCTAATATTTGTTTCTCTTCGATTCTAATGGCGACTAATGATGATATTCATACGTACGAAGGATTATTACTCAGTTCAACATCGTCGAATAAACGTTCATTAACAAATAATTTCGTTGATTATGTTAAACGAACTAAATCAATTGTTCCACCTTGTAAACTCTCATCTCCAGTTAAATTAACAATTGATCAAACTCCTACTAAAACAAAACTCGCACCACCACAACCATCATCAACATCCTCGAAAAGTCAACATCCCAAACGAGGTATGTTACATGATTGCATTCATATTCTCTCTTCCATGACAAACAATTCGAATAATTATCAATTCGTTCCAGGTTCATTATGTATTGCATATTCAATTAGCAATGATGATCACAATGGAAACGTGATTTTATCTCTACATGGTACAGATCGATTTTTAACTATTTTTCTCTCTTAAATTTGACTTTTTTTCCCCTTTTATTCAGTTGTACGTGCTCGACAATTAGCAATTTCAGAAACCGATCGATTGAATACATTTGTTAAAGTAAATTCGAATTTTGACCGTGTTGCATTTTTCGATAATGATCATTTGTGATTATATAGATTACTTATCCACATCAATATGAACAATCTTCGAAAATAATTCACGGAACGAATTCACCTGTGTTTGACGAAAAATTTCATATGTAAGTAGAGAAGAAACACTTCACCATTGTTTATTTATTTATTTTTCTCTTTTTCAAGACCCTTGAACAAAAACAATTTGGCAACACCATCGAAACGTTTGACAATCTCTGTTTATAATCAATCGATATCAAACAATAGGTAAGTTGTGTTAAAGAGAACATCTTGTTTTGTTTTGTCTGTCTACACTATCTTCAAACGAAACATCATTATCACAACTCTTTATTCATGTGTGAAAATAGTAATCGAATCATCTTCATATTGTCTGTTATTTTTTTCTCCTTTTTCTCTTATCGCACGTGTAAACGAAGATTCACTATCTATTCTCCCTTTCCAACACATATGTTCGTCTGCCGAACAAATCTGTTACAGAAAGAAAAAAGAGAGAGAGAAGACATACAGACACACACACGCACATATACGGATGGATAGTCAGCGAGAGAGAGAGACAGAGACAGAGAAAGAGACAACATATAAATTCATATTACACGAAAATTTATTTTTATTTTTAGAAGTGACTTAATCGGATGTATGTCATTTAATATGAAAACTCTTCTTAAAACAACTAGCTGTACAAAGGTAAGAAAATCGATTAAGAATACGTGTGAACACAGAAAGAAGCAATGAAAATAATTCACTGACAAGTTTATTACAGTGAGATATTCGATTAGAAATTGAATTCAATTGGAAAATATCTCGACATTTGAAAGGTGTAAAATGAAATTGAATTGTTTTTTCGTCTTATTTAAGAATTCATCAAAATATAAATGGTACTGTCTTTTACCGGAATCAATTGGCAAACATAAACGAATGGCATTAAATGTTGAACATTCAACGAAGAAATTGTCAGCTAACAAAAAATCGAATTCCAATGGATTGATTTTAAATGTAAGAACTGTTCTGAAAGACGAAACTTGTTTAATTTTTGAAAATTTTTCAGGTTGAAATCTCTGATCGTGATGAAATTCATTTTTCATCGGGCTATCCGTGCACGATAAGTGAAGTGAAATCAGCTATTGGCTTATCAACAACACGACCAATGCCTGGCGATGTTCTCTTACAAGTCAATGACATTAATGTTTCACGAACACAAGCGAAAGCTGTGAAAAAATTGATGAAGTAAATTGAAAGAATCTTTTTTTTTAAATATAATATCGTTTTTGTTTTGCTTCAATAGAAGTTTACCTTTACCAATAAATCTTCAATTGTATCGTCGATCAACAACAACTGTTGCTACACCTTCATCATTGATAAAAATCGATAAAATCGTTTTGAATTCCGTTGATCAACACGAACCATTGAATCGCGTTCTATTCTCTCAACCAGAAAAAATGACAAATTCAAAAATTCCCTTGAATCTCGATTATCAACAATCATTACTTATGTCACCGATAAACCATCGAAAAATGTCCGAACAAAGCGATGGAAGTGAGTCAGGTGTCGGCTCTGAAAGTAATCCGTATTCTGATCAAGAAAATCGTCTCGTAAGTTTCTTTTTTTGTTGTTGTTCTTATTGAATTCGATTTTCTTTTTCTATAGGAAACAATCTCTCAATCGTACGAACGTGAAGTTCTACATTTAATCGACATTCAAAAAGAATTCATCAATCAAATCGAACTCGGCGTTCAATTCTATTCACGACCATTGAAACACTATCTTATCTCATCGAATGAACACGGAAAATTGTTTCAAAATATCGAAAAAATCTTAGCTATTTCACGTTATCAACTCAATCGTTTGCAAACATTAGCCGATCGAACAATCTTCACTCATATCGGTAAAATTTTCCATGAAAACGTTCAATTATTATCCGATGCATTCAATCATTACATTGCTGGCTATTCGAATGCATGTTTACAATTGAAACAATTGTTGAAATGTGCGAGTTTTCAACGGTTTATTCAAAATAATCAAACGAATCTTTTCATCGAACAGTTCTTACAACTTCCATTGAATTATATCGATAATCTTGCCAATCAACTCGATATTCTCTGTTGTACATGCGAATATGCAACCGATGCCAACTATCTCCTACATGTTCTCAAAGAACTTCGACAATGTTCGTTACACGTGACATCAATTGAGTCATCGACAAGTCAAAATCATTGTTCGACAACGATGTCATTGAATAGTGCATCGGGCACGTCGTCGATGATGAATCAAACCGAAGATAGTGATATTATCGAATTACAAAATCGTCTTCAATTTACTAAAGATATCCGAGTATGTTTTCTTATTTCGAAAGAAAATTGACATTGGAATTTTAATTCGAATTTATTTTAGCCTGTTGTTTTAACTGGACGAAATCGTCATGTGATTTTCTCGGGCGTACTTTTACTACAAAATGAAAATAAAACTTATATCGAGGTAATTGTGAATATTCAACAAAATTTCAATTATTAATTCTTATCTTTGTCTAGACTTGGGCTATTCTTTTAAACGATATGATTCTATTTACACAACGGAATGCGATCGATACACGTCTAACTTTAGTCACAAATGCAATCTCATTGAGTGATATCGTTGATTTTCGTTCGAGTGAAGAACGTATGTATTTTTTTTTACAAGAATTTCCCTTTTCAAGTTTAATTGATTGTTTTTTTTCTTCTTATTTTGAATAGGTGAAGATGCATTGATATTTCTCTCGAATAAACCGACATCGCCATATAAAATTCGTTATCCAAGCAAATGTTTGCAATATGCTTGGCAAACCATACTTGAACAACGATTAAAAACTTGGCAACGATCAATTCACGATGATTCGGAATCAGCCGATTCCGATTTCGAATAAGAAATCGAACAAAACTAATCTCTCGTCTTCTTAGTACAAAATCTCTTTGTTATTTTGTATATAAAACTAATTTTTCTTTTATTCAAAATCTAAAAATTCTTCTACAAAGCCATGATCTTAAATCTAAACAAAAACAAGATTCCTCTTTTATCTGTATATTATTAACTTCTGATTCGACGTTGTTTATTCTATCTGTATGAGAACAAAAGACGAAATTCTTGTTAATTTATTATTATTATTATTATTTTGTGATGAAAAAAGAAAACTATTGTAAGAAATTAATTGATTAATAAACGAAAAGATCTCTCTTTCTCTCAAACTTTATTATCTTGACTTGATTCGAGATGAATAGAAAAGAAAAGAAAATCGTATCATTCTTTGTTGCTGCTTTTTTTATATAAAGAATAGTTGCATATATATATATATTAAAGAAGTTGGGACGAGTTAAACGTATATCGTTAAAAAAGAAGAGGCGTACGTCGCTGTTACAGAAACGAAATGAGAGACGAAAGACAGAAAGAAAAAAAAGATGATGAAAGATCTATGAAACAAAAGAAAAATGAATCGTGAAGATAGACAGGGATAGTAGTAGCAAAAAAAGGCGAAAAAGTCGTGATATGTAGCGCATTGTTTAGCTGAGTAGAAACGAGAGAACAACAAAAAATAATATATATATATATGTAAAGAAAATGAAAGTGTTTAACTGTTATCGCGAAGTTTCGTTTTTGAATTTGAATTGGAACGCATTTGCCGTTGTTGGTGTTGTTGTTGATGAAGATTTGTTGTCGAAGTTTGACGGGGACGGTAATCGAGTTTATAGCCTTCTAGAAAAACCGATGCCAATCATTGAAATAGTTTTTTGGTTCTCCAATTACCTCGATTAGTTATCGGATAATTTGATTCGGATGAATACTGTTCAGGACAAGCAAATGCAAGGTGTCCGACATCACCACATGTATAACAAGCTTTAGGTTTTATATGTGTCTGTTGCTGTGAATAAGACGATTGCGATTGTCGTTGTTGCGGAAGATGAAATCCATTTTGTTGTTGATAAGATATCGAATCTGATTGATGATATTGCCGTTGACGATGATGAGAATGTTGCGGTTGGTATTGTTGTTGTTGTTGATGTTGTTGCTGTGACGATGGTGGATGTGATTGTTGTTGTTGCTGCTGACGAGAAGATGATTGTGGAGGTGGAGATGGTCGATGGGTTTGTCCATTTTGTTCCGGAGGAGTATTCGTTCCGTTTGTTTGTGTTGTTGGACGACCATTGGATGCAGATCCTTGTGGAGCATTTGATGTTTGTACAGAATTTGCATTTGTTGGACGACCATTTGACACAGATCCCTGTGGAACATTTGATGTTTGTACGAGATTTGCGTTGGTTGGATTGGTTGGATTGACTGGTAGTGGTGCCATATTCGGAGCAAAATATCGCATGAATTCAGGTGCTGTTGATGGAAAACCTGGTGGAATTGTAATTGGAATTATATATGGTTCGACTGGATTGTAAAGAAATGAATGTGCAGTTAATAATGGTACATGATGTGGATTTTGTAGTGGTGGTAGTGGTGGACCATTGTTTGTTGACGATGATGATGATGATGATGTTGATGATGGAGGTGGCGGTGGTGGTGGTAGCGGTGGTAATGGTAGTGGAAGTGGAGGAAGTCCATTTGTGATGACTGGTGTCATTGTTGTTTTCGATGGTTTTGGACTTGGACTCGATGAATGAGATGCCTGTGCACCAGCTAAGTTAATTCAAATAAATTCAAACAAATATCAACAACAATTGAAACACAACTTACGAGATATTTGCTGTTGCGAAGAGGATGATGTTGTTGTTGTTGTTGTTGATGATGAAGACGGTTGCTGTTGTTGTTGTTGTTGTACAACAGTCATGAGTGCAGCATCGAGTACTGGTGGTAATGATGTCGAAGTAGACGATGCTAATAGCGGAGATAACGATGCTGATGAAGGAACTTGGACAAAATTATTTGGCGATCGAGAGTTTTTATTATTACTTAAATGTACACTCATTGGTCTAGTCAATGAAATGAAATAAACAACTAATGATCTTATTTTTGAAATTTTACTTTAAATCATCGAGAGCACCACAAAGTAATTGAGCTGTATCTTGATCAAGTCCATCAGCAACAAGATCTCCTGGTGTTAACTTCGCTAACTAAAAAGAGTTCGAGTTCGAAAAGAAAAATCAACGAACAATCGAAGTTTTATTTACTTCTTCCATCGTATATCTTCGTAGATAATCTTGATGTTCAGCAAGAATAAAACCAGGTCCAGGCATTCGATCTGTTTGTGTTTCTTCACATCGAACTTCTAATCCTGTTTGTGTACCATTATTCGTCGGTATAATCGAACGTGCTTGTTTAGCAACATCTGTTTGTTTGGTTTTCATACTGTTTAATGATAGTTTCGGTGATGTCATTGCTTTATTTTCGGAATCAGTGGGCTGTTGAACAGGTAATTCACATTCTAAAATTAAAGAAAAGATATTTGAGAGTGAGACAAAAACAAAAAAAAACATTTATTTATTTATTACGAAGTGGTGTTACACCATTGGAAAATGATGACGATGACGAAAGAGATTCATCAAAACCATTCGTTGAATTATATAAACGTTGTTTCGAATCGACAAGTTTCAATGATGAATTGAAAAACTTGGCTAATGTCGATATGGTTGATATATATGAAGTAAAATATACCAAAGCTCTAAAAATCAAATCGCATGTGTTCATTTTACATATTAATTCTTAAAATAAAACAACATACGGTATATAGATTTCGATATTCTTCTTCATAAGATTAATATCTGGCTCGGAAGGAGTTCCAATATCACGTAGATGACCCGCGATATTCATTAAACGTTCTAATCGAACATCATCATGATAAACAATATTTGAAAGCTAGAAGATTTGTCAACATTCTCATTAATCAAAACAATCGATTTCGAGATATTTTAGTTTTTTTTTACCTGTAAATGAAATGATCGAATATCATTAAAAGTTTTCCATGTCAGTGTTGAATTGTTATCAGACCAATCAGCTTTGATTAAAATTTTCATCGGATTCGATTCGATATCATAATTAACCACAGCTAAGCGAGTTAATAATGCTAGAAACGAGTGAGAAAACAAAACAACGAAATTTTTATTCAAGCTTAAATCTGCTTTTCATACGTGATGCATGAACACTCAATGCACTTGGATTTAGTAATGCTGGAGATAGAATATGATGACGTAAACAATGCGAATCTTCGATTGTATCGAGAAGTTCTTCATCATCATTTGTATTCATATTATTATTAACATTTGTTTGGGTATTTTGTTGTAATAATTTCATTTTTCGTTGTCGTTTTTCTAGTTCTTTGAGGATTTGTGACATTTGCGTACGCATATCAAAACTAAACGCTGGATGATTAGCAGCAAGACAAAATATAATTAAAATTTCGTCCATTGTACGTTCGTCGAGATCGTCACGTTCAAGTAACAGATCGACTAATTTAACGCTTTCACTTGATTTCAATCGACGAAATAATCGTAAGGCACATGGACGATTTTTTGCCCATAGAAGTGCGATATCGACAATGGCATGTGCTCGTGTAAATTGATCTGTTAAATCTAATTTCTCTTCGTTGACGAGGTCAGTTTGTTGAGAATTATTTATATCATTATTGTTTAATGTTGCTGTTTGCGATGGTAAATGATTAGTTTTTTGTTCGGCATGATAGAGATATTCGTAATCTTTACGCGCTATTTCTTCTAAACATGTTCCTAAATAACGTAATTCTAATGGCTGACATAAATGCAATAATCCATAGAGAAATTCAATACGTTTTGCTCCACTTAAATGATTAAAATAACGATGGATTTGCTCTTGATTTAACATGGAAAATGAATATACGGTACGGATTGTTGTTAGATTAAAAATAAATAAAAGAGTGGGAAAAAATCGATTCGCTGATTGCTGCAGTTGACTTTTGCGTTTTTCGTATTCTATTTCGTGTCTAATCTGATTTTTATATGAATAAAATCGATGGCGACATAGTTGTTTTTTTTTCCTGTTGAAAGTATTATAACAAAATACTATCGATATATTTTACTAGTGAAATTACAATTCTAAAAACATCAATAGACGAATTAATATCCGTCGATAGAAAATCAAAGAGAAAAAAAACACACACACACAAAGTCGAAGTTTAACAAACGAACGAATAGATATTGATACCTGGATATCAGACTGATTTATCCTCTATCTATTCTTGTCACATATAGATTTTTGTGGGTAGAAAATAGACATCCAAGGAACTCCGCCAATCATACAAATCCAAATCATAGATGTCATTAAACGACAAATGGATTTTAATGTCACGTCCAACAAAAGGATTCTTCTCGTTTTGTGCTTTCAAATGCTTCAATCAATCCACTGACAACAAAACATGTTTAGAGAGCAAACGTAAGTTTTCATCTGTCGAATAATTCGATTAGAATCGAAATCTTTTCTAGTACATCGTATCTACGACATATACATTTAGTTGTACATTCAGCACAGCAAAGGTTTTTAATTTATAGTAGAGTATCAATATGAAGACAATATATATATATACGTATTTTTAGATTTCGATTACCGATATATATTATTCAAACACAGGCACCTTCTCCTGTTCCACCTACACCTTTACCATTTGAAGTATTTTTTCCAACTGATGACAATATCTATCGTCCTAAGAAAAAACAGAAAGTACATTTCTACTTCTTCACATCAACTAAATTAATAAAAAAAGAAAAACTTTCTAGAAAATTTCCAATCGTTATGCTTGTATTCCATTATTATTCTTGACATTATGCCTTCTTGCTGCTACTATTCTACTTGCGTCTCTATTAGCCAGACACAAAGCTATTCATCATTGTCCAATTTATGATTGTTCATGGACAAATCTTACTACATCTTCATACGATAATAATTCAAGTATTTCAACACATTCATTTTTCACAAATGAAGTATCCTATTCTCAATCTATGTCGACATCATTCAATTCAAATACAAGTCCAACAACAGTTAGTGATGATAACCGTTTGTATGGTGAAAATTGTAGCGAACATCGAGAATGCGCATTATCGAGACATTTATATTGCCAATATGAATTCAATTTCAATCAGAAACATTGCTTCTGTGAAACAACCTATTTCTGGGATAAAAATACTCAACAATGTGGTTCGAATCTATTTGTTTTGTTTTTCTGATCTTCGATAATGTTAATTCTTGTTTTGTTTTTCAGAACCAAAAAGAGATATCAATGAAGGTCAATAACATATTTCTCGTCTATTTTTTGATATATTCTAAAAATATCAATGCGCATTTTTTTTTCGTTGATTAGCTTGTGAATATGATGATGAGTGTCGTATTGATTTGGGTATAACTTGTGATCTTCGATCAGATTCAAATATCCGTCATTGTCTTTGTATGGGAGAATATTACTGGTCGAAAATTAGCAACTGTGGTGATTTAAAAATTCAAGATTTTGTTCATTGTGTCGATGAAATTTATATATCATCATGTTTAATCAAAGAACTCGAAAATGGAATCTATCATAATGTGAATATTCGACAAATCGAAAATGATCAATTAGAATTCGATTATTTCCTTCTTGATTCACCTGATATACAAGAAATTGAACGTAGTGAATGTACATGGTCAATAACTAAACGTTACTGTTTTGGTGTTGACAATGAAACAAATAAATTATTAATTTTTATTATCGATATTCATGGAGTTGAATCGTATCATCATATAAATCATTCAGTGATTGGTTTGCCCAATGTTTTCACACAAATCGATCAAACTGTTGTCTGTTATGTTGAAAGTAATAATTCGAATCTCATTTCGATTACTATCAATCCAAATACTAATGATTCATTAGCTGTACAACAAAGAAATGGTAATAGTTTGTTTTATTTGAAATCAATGAGAATTAATTGAATGAACATTTTCATTTCTAAAGGAAAAACATTCGGTGAACGATCGTGCTTTTTAGCTATTAATTTAACATCTTATTGTTTCTATCGAGATGCCGAACATCGCCTTGCAGCTATAGCTATGAATGGACTAGTGATTAGTCAAGATAAACAGATGATTATTGATTCTGGTATACTATTTTACTTTGAATGAAAATCTCTTTCATCCTTCTGAAATAGATACAAATTTAAAGACAGGACCATCCTGTGGTTGGGTTGGTCTAAGTACTCTTTTTAAATTATATTGTTTTGCTGTATTCAATAATGAAAAAATCCATCGAATTGAACAGAAAGATAATCGGTGGAGTAATTGGACAATGATGCCATCGGAGAAGATCTTCATTCAACGTCCACTTTTTATTACGTCGAAACCACCTGAAGATACCAGTGTAAATCAAAGGTTGATCATACTCAAAAAAAAACAAAATTTTTTTAAAATATAAATGCTATTTAGTTGTCATGTTTTAGCCATAGATACAAGCAATGAACTCTATGTTAGTAGTAATACAAATTGTGCTCATCAAGATTTATTTTCTCCATGGTTATTATTACAAACTGATGTTGGATTACTGTCATTCAATGGATCATTTCGTTTACGTGACGGACGTGTAGGAGTATATGGAATTGGAATCGATGATTTACCTTATTATACAACTATGGATCCAGTAACACATTCATTTGAACCTGTTAAATTAGCTGTATCAACGGATTAATCACTAACTAACTTTAAAAACGTTGATTATAAAATAAAGAACTCTTTCGATTCTGTTTAATAATAGATTTATAATTCTTGGCTTCTGTTCTTTCTTTCTTTCTTCAATACGCATTATGATTTATGATGAGATGTCGGTGCGTTCTTCAACATTTTTTTCTTTCTCTTGCTTTTTTTCTTCATTTGTCTTACCTTTTCTATAGTTGCGAAGAAGAAGAAGAAAAAGCCTAGTTGCATTTATAAAATTTGTCCTTAACAACGCTACACATCTCGTCTGTGAAGAAGTAAAGAAACAAAGAGCAAAAGTAATACATGGTTTTATTCAATTGAACACAATGGCAACTAAACGAGACGCATTTTTTGATGATGGTGAAAACGAAATCGAAGAACAAATGCCAACACCAACACCACCAGTACCGGCAACAAGAAAACGTTTGTCAACCGATACGAACTCCGAAGAATCGATAGAAGATCCAACACAAACGCCACGTTCACCACCATTAAAAATGCAACCAGAAATATTAACTACACAGCCTGAAACTATCCAAGAAGAAGTAATTCATGAGAGTAAAGTATCGTCACGTCATTCATCGAAATCAGATTCGTTTGAACCATATATTGATGACGACGATGAAAAGCTAAAACCAGTTGAAAAACCGAAAATCAAAGAAAATAGTGTGCAAATTCTGACTCGATCAACAGCTGATATCGATATTCAAACAGATCGAATCGTTCAACGTGATGAAGCGATTCAAACTGAAATTGTACATACAGAAACATTACCTAAATTCTCAACACGAAAACTAGCAATTCTATCCGAAACAAAACATTCACGAACACCGCTAGTAAAAACACTCGTAGATCAAAATATCACTTCGGCATTACCGATCATTAGCTTTTGTCAGCCATTTTCTATGACAAGTCATATCAATGATATTATTCTTGCTATGCCACGACATTTAATGGTTATTAATAATCAAAATTCAGTTAGTGTTCATCCATGGCCGCAACCCGAACGATCAACATCAACAATTCTCGAATGTTTTTGGTGTTCATTTTTATATAAACTTTTAATAACAACATTAGAAGATAATTGTTTATATATTCATGATTTTATTTCGATTATCGATAAAATTAAACTTCGTGGTCATCCATTATCAATTAAACATCAAAGTCATTCAAATATGCAAACAAATTCTTCGTCAATCATACCACCATCATCTCGTTATCAACCATTGCCAGCTGTTTGGTCTCAGACACGTTTTACAAAATCAAATTCTCTCGGCATTTACTATTGTTATATAAGTAGTCGTCATTATTCGACTATGTTGGCACGTATCGATCACAATACACGACAACATATCAAAGCTATCGATTGTACAGGCGGTAGTTTAAATAATAATGCACGTGTTTGCGCTATGGGTCTATCAGATGAACGTGTTGCCGTGATTTTAACAAATTTAATTATGACAATCTACGATGCTGAAAGTTTAACAGGTTTAAAACAAATTAATTTATCACGATGGAATACGTACAATATACGTGGTGTTAGTACTGTTATTTATCTATGGAAAACATGGGTCATATTCGATCCAGTTGAAAATAAAATTGTTGGTATTGGCAAACGTAAACGACAATTTGTGAAATCATTACCCGAACAACCGACGAATGCTTGTTCGATGGATAATGGAACATTGGCTTTATGGCTTGGATATCCAGGTGCTTTGCTCTATTATCGTATTTTAGAATAGATTGTAAATAGTGCAATGAGAACAGCGAAGAAGAAGAAAACAAAATAATTATTTGAGTTCTTTTTTTTAGTTTTACAGAGACAGAAAAAAAAATCAACAGAAAAACAAAAAACAAAGTTAACACAATCCTTTTTTTTGTATATTGATTCCAAATGATTCTCAAGTTGACAGATCATTGTCGAGATTCATTTGGAATTGAAGAGAAAAACAAAAACAAAAGTAAAGAAACAATAAAAGTAAATATAAAAACAAAACAAAACAAAGTTTAGTTTTTTCGTGCTAAACGTGCTTGTTCAAGATCATATGCCGATACGACACGATCCGACGGCATACGTGGATAAGCATTTTGATAGATATCTGCACCAAACCAATTTTCTAATGACGAATGAGCTTCGTGAGAGAAATCATTCGGATTGAATGTTGCGTTTCCTTGTTGAATTTGTTGTTGAGCTTTCATGACTTCTAATTGTTCGTGAATTAAACGAAGTAGAACTGGTTTAAGAGAATTTTGTTCATTTGCATTTAATGAACTGATTAATTCAAGCATTTGATTGCGTTCATTCGAACAACCTTGTTGAAGATATTGAAGTAATTCTTGTTGAGCAATATCTATTGTAAATTGAAAATAAATAAATGCTATGATTTGTTTTTCAAGTTAAATTACTTTTAACACCTGGTGAAAGTAGACGAATGAGATTGTACATATCAGTATAACTTTCGTTCTGTTCTTCAGTCCAATTCGTTGACTAGAATAGGAATTTTAATGTTTTGACTTTATTATTTTTAGTGTAATTATTACTTGAGTATCATTTGAAGAACAAGATTCATTTGATGAAGAATTCTTTACGCCATTTTCATTGACCATATTACGTATCAATGAATTTAATAGAACAGCTTGATTATAAACACGTGTTTGTTCGGGATGATTCGAATTTGTGAATAATGTTGGCGGAGAATCTTGTTCATGCGTAGCTATTTATAATAAAAAAATCGAATATTTTCTTTTTCAAATTTATGTTCGGTTACGTGATGGTGGTGCAGAATAGAATTTTTGTTCGTCATCATCATCATCGCTGTCAGTATTGTTAGTTTGATTCGAATTTTGAATATTGATACTTGGTGTCAAAGGTGTTTGCATTGTTGAAGAAGTTTGAAGATGTTCATGAATCAATTGACCAAATACATTCTAGTTTTTTTTGTGTTTTCGTATTGAATAAAGAAACTGATTGAAAGATATCGTACCTGATTTTGTTTAACTGTAGCTTGTGTTGATATCGGTATATGTAAAGGATGTGCAATCGGCTAATGAATATACAAAATAATAGAATAACAATGTTGAAAAATTGACGAATACTTTTTGATTTGGACTCGTTGAAAATGGCCAAGCAAATGTGTTGTATGGAGTTGATTGTTGTGGTGATGTTGGCGTACTGAATGCTTGTGGAGTTCGTTGTTGAAAGTTTGTTGTTGATGTACGATGATGAGCAACATATGGCGATGAAAATTTATGTCGATGTTGATCATTTCTATAAATAATCAAAATCAATAGAAAGTCTACTGTTGAAATCATTTACTGTTGTCGTTGTTGAGCTTGAAATAGACGTTGTAAAATAGGAACTGTAGTTGTATTTTGTTCGACATTTGGTAGATGATGATGAAGGGACATTAATGATGGTGTTGAAATGTAATTTCGTTGTGTTTGTGCTTGACGATGATGTTGATAATCATCATGTCTGGTATTTCGAGTTGGAATTTGTTGAGGAGATAATAAAGGTGTTGGTAATGTTGTTATTTGATGGCGTGTTACAACAGATGTCAATGCAGCTACTTGATGAGGTGTCAAAAGATCTTTTGGACGACGATTTTTGACTTTCTAAATTGATTTTTTATCTTTATATTAAAAAAAAGAAAATCTACGAAAAAGAAACTGACTTCGACAACGGCTGGATCAGAAGCATCACATTTATGTAATTTAGTTGGTAATGTAGGTCCATCACCGGCACCATCACGCATATCGTATATATTTTTTCGAAATTTTCCACCTTTTTCTGCTAACATTCGATCAAGATCGATATAATTTTCATCACTAAATAATATTAAAATAGACAACAAGACATATTTTCGATTTGTACTTGTTAAATTTACTCGAGAAAACGTCGTTCAACAAGATGATCAGGAAAAACCGTGATTTCTAGTGGTGGTCGCATCGAAAGTAATGTTACCTACGAACAAAAAATACAATTCGAATTTCAAATTTTGTCATCAAACAATCACAAACAGTCGTATAACGATAGGACATTCGAGCATAATCCATCATTGTTTGTTGAGATATCATTGGATTTTGATTATTATTATTTGTTGTTGTTGTTGTTGTTGTTGAAGGAGAAGAAGGAAAAGAATTTGAATCATTGATTGTCATTGTTGGTATCAAATGAGATGTACTACGACTTGTACGACATGTTGGATGTAAATCATTTCGAATATTTCCGACTAACATATTCTGTTTTTGAATATCAGTGAGACAAAGAAGTAAAAACGTTTTTTTCTTCTCGTTCTATAACATACGAATGAAATCTATACGAATGAATAAATGAACTAAGAACTGCGTGATTTCGAAACACGTGATAAAATGAAGGGTTGGTGTTTTGTTTTCTTCTTATCCTTTTTTCTAGTTCTAGTCTTCTCTGTAGTATAGGAAAGAAGAACAAATAAATATCCAGGTATTTATTTACAAAATCATTTACACACATGTGTTCGATTGGTGATTCTTTTACACGCGAGAAATATGTGACAATTAAAAAAACAACAACTTTGGCGCATTTACGTTGAAAAATTATCGATGATTTGTTACTTAATGAATCTTCACAGTAAAATCTGACTGTTTAAAATAATTTAAAGGAAAGTTAAGATGTCCATTGTGATGCATGTCTACCTAAACTATTGTCTGATACATTGAGCTCATTGTTTGTAACAATCGATTCAATTAATTCAACGAAACGTTTCAATCTTCCAACGTATCCAGATCGTCCAATTGATATTCGTAAACAACAGTGATGATCGTAACATATTTGTAAATGTCTCTTTAGTGCGTCATCTGATATGTCTTCCGATGATGATATCCAATAGGGAACTAACGGCCACACCAAATAATCACTTGATAAAACTTCAATTTGTCTTAATTCTTCAATAGATTTTTGTTCGATTAATTCACAAATGTAACTATAATTAATGCCTTTATTTGCTTGTAGAAATGAATTATTCATAACAAAACAATCCAAAGCATGTCCCTTTTTTCGCAGTAATGCCCATAATTTTGATAATGAAATTGATTCGTTATCATTGCTTCGTAGAATAATAATAGTTCCCAAATGATCTTCTGTAAATGAATATCGAATCGGATCCCGAATATATTCAGCAGTCATTAAATTCGCATTCAAATGTCCAAATGCAGTGTATAATTCATCTTGAACCGGACAACCTAAGTAATTCCATCGACAAGAATTAACTAAATCTTCAACGCCATGATTCAATTGTACATTGAGCATATTCAGACTAATATATATTTGAGCTAGTATATTAACAGGAAAACTAACGCCAACTGTTAATTTTCTGCTCAAGAGTAAATGCTTCGATAGAAAGATTTTATTAATTAACGCAATAGCACCGGTTGTTGAAAATCGTTTACTATAGATAATAATATCAACGTCAGTAAACGTTTGTCCATCTTGACATCCATCAACAATAGTAATAACTGTTGAAAATTCTCGTGTAATTTGACAATGAATATAATCAACATCAATTCGTTGACCTAATCGAGTTTTTGATGTTAGAAGAATGATTATAATCGGACACGTATCATTATTTTCTTCTCTACAAATTCGTGAACAATGTTTTCGAAGATTTCTATAAATCCATTCTGTATTATGTTCACTAGGATGTTGCATATCAGATCCAATAAACTTATTAGCAAAGATTTCTCGAGCTGAATTGACATATGGTATATAATCAGATAAACTACTATTAATAAACCATGTATTATCACGATTTTTAAAATAAAAATACTGTAAACATTTGTCAATAATTGTTATCGATGAAATACAAGGAAAAATATCGTAATTTGGCCAACGTATCGAACTTTCTTTACGTAATAATGCATCTAAAACTCTCGCTAATGTATCACGATTTGTTTTGAATATAGGCCATAGTCTATCATAGAAAATACTCATCATAGCAGCAAAGTCCGTTACTTTTTTTAAATGAAATGGTCGAGCAGCTCCAGCAAAATAGAGTCCTTCATTCTCACGTAAATTCCAATTCCATAAACGTTCAATTTCTGTCAATCGATTGCATCGTTCTTTTATTCGATATTGTTCTTGAAAACATCGAACAGTTTCATTTTGCCATCGAACATAATCTTCAATTGTCGTTTGATAATCTGTTGGTTTTATCATTGAATGTATTTGAATTTTAAATAAACGTTCTAAAACATGTGTACCTTCAGCAACCGTCTCTGCCGAACTGGAATACGATTCAATTATGCTCCATAAATGAGTCGCAGCCTACGGTGAAACACAGAAAAAAACAGCGAAAATAAATATACAGCTTAAGTTTATGTTCGAATACGCACCAGCGAAGGATCAGCAAATTGATTATTTAATAAATCATCGCATAATGATCGAACTATCCGTTGTATTCGTTGCGACTCTTGAATCATAGCAATTTGATAAGTACTTTCCCATCTCGAACTATGATCATGTAATCTAGCATGGACACGTTTTTGAAGACGCGTTAATTTCTCAGCAACATCGCTCATGTCTTCAGCTAATTGTAAAAAACTATCGATCTCTTCAGGTTCGGACATAGTTTATCAATGATATAATCAAAATGAATCGAGGTTTTTCGTTTTTGACTTTTTCTCTCTTTCTTTACGTTTTCATTGAAATTTATCGAATCGTTGGATGCTTATATACCTATATTTGTTCTTGTAAAGAGAAGAGAACATACGTTTTCTTCTTCCGTCTAACGTCATTTTGAAAGCGAAATAATGAGTCATATGCAAACTGATGTTTCATCACAAGTGTTGTTTTTTTTTCAAATAAAAGTAGTGCATAGAAAAATTAGGAAATATGTTCACAAGATCATAGTTGGATTGGCACCAGGTGGCATATCAAAATAATCGTTCAGATCCCGAAAGAAAGCATCGCGTTCACGTGGAAGATTTAATATTTGCGAATGATCATGATTAGGTTCCGCATCTAAACGTAATCCAAATTGTGTTGGAATCGATGATTTCGAAATGACCGTTTCCTGTACATCGAATATTTCCTCTTTGAGACCATCAGGTCGTACTAAACGTTTAAATGTCGGCACATAACGTGTGGCAAATGTTTGATCAATCGGAAAAGTAGCTTGAAAATTCGGAGCACTGAATGGTCGAGATAAATAGACCATTGTTTTCGGTGAATTATTCGCATCTAGGATGCCTCTTGTTGGAAAAAGTTGTTTTAAATCTTGAACCGATGGTAAACCTTCGGGTCGTTCATTGTCTGTGAAATGTTTACGACAAAACATGCAAGGACATGCTGAAAGTGGTCGAATACCACCCTCGATTTTTGTTTGTAGGAATTCATTAGCTACATGGACAGGACATGGCAGAGAATTTATTGTTGATGATGATGATGATGTTACCATTGAACAATTACATCGATCATAAACATGACTTTCATGGAGATTTTCGGCAACTTTAAATTGTAATTGACTACGACGAAAACGATGCCAATCGAAGATGGGCTCAGTAAAATTTGTATAGATACTTGGCCATTTAAAATCAAAACGTTTGTCAACAGCTGGATGTGACTTTGTACTCGCACTCATATCGGCCGTTGATTAAACCGACCGATTATCTGGAAACAAAAGGATTTAAATGAATAATTTTTAAAAAATAATAATATATTGACAATCTAATAAAGCAAACAAGAAGAAGAAGAAGAAGAAGTAAAAGCAATTGGTATTCTTTCTACGGAATCACACACACGCACAAGTATATACGAAAACGGCAAGCTAGGTTGTTGGATATCTAAGTTCTTACTCATAAAGCCATATCATAAAAATAATTATTTCGATGATAAGAACGTGTCGACGAATTATTTGCCGACGGAAGTTTTCTCGGTGGCAATGACGGGAAAATATTTTGTCCTTTTTTCGTTAATTTCTTTTGTTCATTAGTTAATGTTGGAGTTGGTGGTGCAGATAAAGGTCGTGATTTCGAATCTGCCGTTGATTCTTTAAGAACCCATTGTTTTTGTTTATGATATAATTCATTTGCACAAACACGATACGGCGGAACGTAATTAAATCGTGCACCTTTTTGTCGATAGAATGTATCGCCTGTTTTCGCTGAACCACGAAGAAAATAATGTGGATAACGATCGAGTAATTCATGAAACAGTAAATAATTGCCAATTGTCTGCGAACGATTCGATGTTTGTTGTTGTTCACGACGATACGACCAGATTTCCGATTGAGTTGACAGCGGATCAGAAAGAAGAAATTTATATGTTGAATAATCATCATGAATCGAACATTTTGTTATTATTGTACAACCACAACGTTTATAAACTTCAGCATCGTCATCATCAGTTGGCCATTGACGATTTTTATATGTATCACGATCGATTAATTCGCCAGCACCTTGACCTGCTAGAGCATATTCAACCATTTTCCGTGATTTTTTTTCTCTCTGTCTAAAAATCAATAAATAAATAAGTATATACATAGGTGACTTTCGACACAACACAAAATAAAAGTAATGCAGTTCGAGAGCTCGACAAAAAGAAACACAATTGCTTCCATTAAAGACAAAAACGTTTTTGTTTTAGTAAGTATTTTTTAACGAAAATATTTTATAAAATTCGCCATTTTTCTTTTCGATTTCTAAGCAACTCCTTTCTTTCGTCAATCATCCTTCTATTCTATTCGATAATGATATCAACCATTCACTATGAGGTCGCTTGTTTTTTCTTTCTTATTCGTTGATTTGATTAATATCTCATATCAATTTCGTTTCATCGTATCATCGTCAAGCTATGGCTCAGCAATTTTACAAAGTATTCATTCGTAATTTGCCATGGACAGTTTCGTCACATGAACTACGCACTTATTTTTCTCAATTTGGTTATGTAACACGTGCAACAGTGTTGTATAATAATGAAACCGGTTTAAGTCGTGGTTTCGGATATATCGATTTCAATAAACGAGAAGCATTCGAAGCTGTCATGTCTCAACCACAGCATACTCTTGAAGGACAACGTTTACGTGTTGAAGAAGGTTCATCCAAACGACGTCAATCCAATCGTGATGATTTATCAATGATGAATTCGATTAAAAAACGAGAGAATATTGATAATCAACAGGATGAATAAATAGTTCGATAGTTCTAGTTGAATTTAGTTTATTTTTTGTTTTCTTTTTCATTTTTTTTCACTTGTGTTTCTGTTTTGTTTTTCTAGATAAGAAGTTTTTTTTGGCATAAATCTTCAATATTTATTCGAAGAAAACAAAAACATTCGTCTTTGGAATTCATAGAAAAAGGATTGACTTCTAATCAGTTATTGAGAGTGTAAAAACGACATATTTTGTATTCATTCAAAATATTCTTTATCCTCCTCATTTTCTATAACAAGAAAAAAAACAATCATTAGATTCGTTCTTCATCTATTGGACTCTTTTGCTCCAGTCCTATTTATGATAAATAAAGCTAATAAATGACTTTTTCGAAAGAAGAAGAAAAAAAAAGAAAGATAACTCTATCAAGAATAATAGATAAAAAAAACACAAAACAAAATGAAAATTCAGTTAGATTTATTTTATATTTTCATCGGATTAAGTTTTCAAATATGTACGATGTGATGATATGATGCCGATCGTTCTCTTTCCTTCGTCGTCTACTGTTATTTTTCTTCTTCTTTACTGTTTTCGTAATCATTAGACTGTTTCTTCGGTGCATTTATTTTTTCTTCAGTTGATCGAACAACAAAGTCCACATAACAAATACATCTCTCTCGCTCTCTCTGTCTTTATATATATATATATTATATTTCCCTGGTCGAACTAATGTTTTTCTTTGAATGACTCATCGAAACTCCTTTGTTTACTATGCATGAATCACTTTTATAAGCGAATGAAGTGGTGTATACGTTTCACTTTTATTTTTCTAGATCAAAGAAATGGACGATCCATCTGTGGATGCCAATTCTAATGCCTCAACAGGAAATAGTAATACACCGTCAACAGCGAATGTTTCGTTGGCTGATCTCGATACGTTTGTTAATTATTTGAAACGTGTTTGTGCGCCTATACTCGATTCATCACTTGAGAATACCAATGACATCGAACGATTGTTCGCCGATCGTTCAACGATCGATTCGATAAAGAAATTTATCAGCGATCCGCAATGTCAAACAATGTTGGTTTCAAAAACCATCACACCCAAGGAAGATCCATCATCGAATGAGCCCGATTCAACAACTGGCAATACATCTGGCGATTCATCATCAATCAATTCCACATCATCACCATTGCCAAATAGAATGTATGCATTGTCAACTGAAGTTCATTATATCAACCCGAAAATGCTTTCACTTGTCGTTCTCAAACGTGGACAAGTTATTGAAAGTGATAAGAAATTTCATACGCAATTACGAATCATTAATCTTGTCGATTCAAGTCCATATGAAACATTACATGCGTACATTTCGCATGTTATTGGACCGTATTTTAAATCCTATGTTCGAGAATCGGGTAAAAGCGAACGAGATGGTGATAAAATGGCACCGACTATGGAAAAGAAAATCACGGAATTAGAAATGGGTTTACTTCATTTACAGCAAAATATCGAAATTCCCGAAGTCAATCTTGCTATTCATCCGATTGTTAGTCAAGTTGCTCAAAAATGTGCCAATGAAAATCGTCGTCCTAAAGTCGATGATTTCAGTGAATATTTAGATAATACAGAATTTTTAAATTCACTTCAATCTCATGTTAATCGTTGGGTTAGAGAAATTCAACGTGTAACGAAGCTTGATCAAGATCCAATGAAAGGTTCAACACGACAAGAAATCTCGTTTTGGCTCAATCTTGAACGTGCATTGACACGTATACAAGAAAAACGTGAATCAATTGAAGTACAATTAACATTCGATATTTTAAAAACTGTCAAACGTTTTCATGCAACAGTCGGTTTCGATAATGATACAGGTCTTAAATCAGCTATGGACACTGTTAAAGATCATTCAGTTCTCATGAAAGATTTTCCTATCAATGATCTCCTATCAGCCAATGAATTAGATAAAATTCGTACGGCATTAACAACTATTTTTCAACATTTAAAAAAACTTCGTAATACACGTTATCCAGTTAGTCGTGCTGGACGATTGATGGAAGCTGTTTCACAAGATTTATTACAACAAATGCTCAAAGTATTGAATACCTATCGTCTTATGCATATTGGTTATACTGATTTCGAACGTATTGTTAAAGCCTGTGATGATATATTCACAACATGGGACGATGAATACGAACGTTTATCGACACAATTACGTGACACACGTCGAACTGCACGTTCGAGTGATGTTCGAATGGCGTGGCGTGTTTCATTGTCACATAAAAAACTACAACAACGTTTAGATCATATGAAACGTTTTCGTAAACAACATGAACAACTTCGTTCCGTCATCGATCGAGTTTTACTTCAACCAGTGCCAACATCACTTCAAAGTCAAACATCAGTGAATGATGAACAAGATAAAGAAAATACTCCAACATCAACCAATGGTCAAAGCAATGAAAATCGTCAAGCTATAACAGCTGCTAATGTTCTGAATGATGTCAATGCAATTGATGAAGTTAATTTAGCTTATGAAAGTGTCAAAGAAATCGATGCACTCGATGTTAGTAAAGAAGGTCAAGATGCTTGGGAATTCGCTATGAAACGGTACGATGCACGTATCGATCGTGTCGAAGCTCGTATCACATCTTTACTTCGTGATCAACTTGGTACGGCTAAAAATGCCAATGAAATGTTTCGTATATTTTCACGTTTTCATGAATTATTCGTTCGGCCACATATCGGTGGTGCCATACGTGAATATCAAACACAATTAATTCAACGTGTCAAAGATGATATTGAATCGTTACATGAAAAATTCAAACAACAATATGTTCATTCGAAAGCTAATCGAATAAGTCGTTCGATGGACTTGCCACCGACAAGTGGTTCAATTATTTGGGCGAAACAAATCGAAAAACAATTGAATACATATTTACGTCGTGTCGAACATGTTCTCGGCAAAAGTTGGGAACAACATGTCGAAGGACAACGTTTGAAACAAGATGGAGATAATTTTCGTAGTAAATTAAATACACAACCTTTGTTCGAAGAATGGACACGAACTGTTCAACAACGAAATCATGGTCTTACAGGACGAATCTTTGCTACTGAATCAACACGAACATTACACGGTCCTGTTACACGATTACGAGTCAATTTCTCGCCTGAAATTATTATGTTATCGAAAGAAGTTCGAAATATTCGTGCACTTGGCTTTCGTGTACCATTGCCAATTATTAATAAATCTCATCAAGCGAATGTTCTCTATCCATTTGCTGTTTCATTAATTGAAAGTGTTCGAACATATGATAATGCTATAACTAAACTTGCTGATCGACCATCATCACAACTTCTTGTTGCATCACTTAAACGTGATATTCAATCGCATATTAACGAAGGTGCTAGTTACGTTTGGGAATCCTATCGTTTAGAACCGTTTGTTCATAAATTTTCCGAAGCTATTTATACGTTTCAAGAACGTGTTGATGAATTAATTGCTGTAGAAAATTCGATTGATTTAGAATTGAAATCACTTGATTCATGTGCATATAAACAACAATCATTTCAAGATACGCTCGGCAAAATACAAAAATTTGTCGACGATCTCTCACTTCGACTCTATTCGAATTTAGCACAATGGGTACAACAATTAGATGAACAAATTGAAAAGAAATTAGCTATTCGTTTACAAACAGCTATTGTTATGTGGACAAATGCATTGAAACAAAATCAAAATGATGAAAATCAATTCGATGAACAACAACAACAACAAAAACGTCGACGAAGTACATTTGCTGATGAAGACGATCTACCATTGACAAATAAGAATGCCAATGATCAATTACCAACTATACGTACATTATTACATCAAATACGAACAAGTAATCAATTACTCTATGTTGCACCACCGATGAATGATGCACGTGAACAACTTATTCTTGAATTATATGAATACGAAGGTATTATAACAAATCAAAAACGTATTCAACATTCACGTTATCAACTTGGCATCGAATCCGAATCCGAATATAAAACAACATTCAAAGGTCTATTAAATAAATTACCAATGACTTCGAAACCATTAGAAGATGCCTATGAAACAGTCGAACAATTAATAACATCGGCTGATAATTATGTGAATACATGGTTAGATTTTCAATCATTATGGGATTTACAACCGGATCAATTATATGCACGTCTTGGTAAAGATATTTCGAATTGGATCGCTTGTTTAAATGAAATGAAAGACGCACGAAAAACATTCGATACACAGGAAACATTGAAACATTTCGGACCGATTACAATCGATTATAATAAAGTTCAAACGAAAGTCACAATGAAATATGATTCATGGCATAAAGAAGTTCTATCGAAATTTGGTACAATGCTTTCACAAGATATGCACGAATTTCATGCACATGTTAGTAAAGCACGAACAGATTTAGAATCTCAATCATTGGAAGCATCGACAACAGCTGAAGCTGTCGGAGTTATAACCTATGTTCAAGCATTGAAACGAAAAATGAAGAATTGGGAAAAACAAGTCGATGAATATAAAGATGCACAGAAGATTCTCGAACGGCAACGTTATCAATTTCCATCGAATTGGCTCTATGTTGATAATGTTGAAGGTGAATGGGGAGCATTTAATGAAATACTCGATCGAAAAAATCGTTCGATTCAAAGTCAAGTCGTTCAATTGCAAACGAAAATTACAGCCGAAGATAAAGTTGTCGAAACACGTACCAATGATCTTCTAACAGAATGGGAAAAAGATAAACCTGTTGCCGGACATTTAAATCCTGAAGATGCTCTCGCACAATTAGCAACCTACGATATTAAATTAATGAAATTGAAAGAAGAACGTGATAATATCATTAAAGCTAAAGAAGCTTTAGAAATACCTGAATCAAGTTCATCAACAAATCAATCAGCACAAAATCGTGTTCGTGTTCAAGTTGCTCTCGAAGAATTACTCGATTTGAAAGGTGTTTGGAATGAATTAATGTTAATTTGGAAACAAATCAATGAACTCAAAGAAAAACAATGGATTACTATTCAACCAAGAAAATTACGTCAATCATTAGAAGAATTAGTTCAACAATTGACTAATCTACCTCAACGTTTACGTCAATATGATTCCTATCAACATGTTAAAAATGTTCTTCAACAATATATTAAAGTGAATTTAATTGTAACGGAATTGAAATCTGAAGCATTGAAAGAACGACATTGGAAACAATTGATGAAACGTATGTCAATTATTTGGAATTTAAATGATATGACATTAGGACAAGTGTGGTCGATTGATTTACAACGACATGAAACAATTATTCGTGAAATTCTTACGATTGCACAAGGTGAAAAAGCTCTCGAAGAATTTTTGAAACAAGTCAGTGAAATATGGAAAACTTATCAATTAGAATTAATTAATTATCAACAAAAATGTAAAGTTATCAAAGGTTGGGATGATCTATTCAATAAAATAAAAGAACATATCAATTCCATATCAGCTATGAAATTATCACCATATTTCAAAGAATTCGAAGAAGAAGCCAATGTTTGGGAAGATCGTTTGAATCGTATAAATGCGTTGTTCGATGTTTGGATTGATGTACAACGACGTTGGGTTTATCTCGATGGAATATTTGGTTCAAGTGTTGATATTAAACATTTATTACCAGTTGAAACAAGTCGATTTCAAAGTGTATCAACTGAATTTCTCGCTTTAATGAAACGTGTTAGTAAATCACCGTTGGTTATGGATGTTTTGAATATTCAAGGCGTACAAAAAACATTAGAACGTTTAGCTGAACTATTAGCCAAGATTCAGAAAGCGTTAGGTGAATATCTCGAACGTGAACGTGCTTCATTTCCACGTTTTTATTTCGTTGGCGATGAAGATCTATTAGAAATCATTGGTAATAGTAAAAATATGGCTCGATTACAAAAACATTTTAAAAAAATGTTTGCCGGTGTTCATACATTGTTAATGAATGAAGATAATACAATTGTTGAAGGTGTTGTTTCGAAAGAAGGTGAAGAAGTTCATTTCTACAATAAAATATCGATTATGGATTCATCGATTAATGAATGGTTAACTAAAGTTGAACGAGAAATAAGTTTAACATTAGCTAAATTATTATCACGAGCTATACCAGAATTAATTAAAATTCAAGAAAATCTCGAAGATACAAACGCATTTATTAAATGGTTGGATCAATATCAAGCACAATTAGTTGTTCTAGCTTTTCAAGTTTCATGGTCGGAAAATATCGAACGAATTTTAGAACAGAAAACAAAAACAAACAATGATCTTTTACCAAGTGCTTTACAACGAATTGAATCGACGTTAGGACTTCTAGCTAATATGGTTCTTGGTGATCAACCAACTGTACGACGAAGAAAATTAGAACATTTAATTATTGAACATGTACATAAACGTGATTGTACACGTGTTTTAATTGAAAAAAATATTGGTGATGCAAGAAATTTCGAATGGTTATCACAAATGCGTCTCTATTTCGATCCAACGAATACAAATGTTCTTGAACAATTGAAAATTCGTATGGCAAATGCAGAATTTCATTATGGTTTCGAATATCTCGGCATACAAGATCGTTTGGTTCAAACACCATTAACTGATCGATGCTTTTTAACAATGACACAAGCATTAAATGCTAAATTTGGTGGATCACCATTTGGTCCTGCTGGTAAAAATAATCGATTGATTCATTTTTTGTTTGATTGATAGATATTTCAAATGTAATTTTTAGGTACGGGTAAAACGGAATCAGTCAAAGCACTTGGTCATGCATTGGGTCGTTTTGTATTGGTTTTTAATTGTGATGAATCATTTGATTTTCAAGTAGATTTGATAGGGATAAAATATATATGTACATTGTTTTTTTTTTCTTCTTTTGAATGGTTATTTAGGCTATGGGACGTCTTTTTACTGGTCTATGTCAAGTTGGTATGTATTTAATTTGTCAAACGAATTTGAAAATGAAATGTTTTCTTTTCTTTAAGGTGCTTGGGGTTGTTTCGATGAATTTAATCGTTTGGAAGAACGTATGTTATCTGCTGTTTCTCAACAAATTCAAACAATTCAAGAAGCTCTACGAGAATTAACTCATACCGACAACAAGAGTCAGTTGAAATTCTTTTGCTTTGTCAATCAAAAATAAAAATCTATATTTATTAGGCGCATTAAAAATCGAACTTGTCGGCAAATCTGTATCTGTCAATCCAAATATGGCTATATTCATCACAATGAATCCTGGTTATGCTGGCCGTTCGAATCTTCCGGACAATCTTAAAATGCTTTTCCGTAGTTTAGCTATGACAGTTCCGGATAAAGTCTTAATTGCTCAAGTTATGCTGTATTCACAAGGTTTTCGTCATGCTGAATTGCTTGCATCGAAAATTGTACCATTGTTTACACTCTGCAGCGAACAATTATCTCAACAATCACACTATGATTTCGGTTTACGTGCATTGAAAAATGTTCTTGTCATGGCCGGTAATCTTAAACGTGATCGAATTAAATCTGATGAAGAGAAAAATGATAGCGAACAAGAAATTGTTATTCAAGCTATCATGGACAGTTTTGTACCTCGATTAGTTGCCGATGATTTAGTTCTTTTGAATAGTTTATTGAACGATGTCTTTCCACGTGCAGCTTATATTCGACCGGAAATGACGAAATTAAAAGAAGAAATACAGAAAGTGTCGAAAGAAATGTTCTTAGTTTGTGATGATCTTTGGATGGAAAAAGTCTTGCAACTTTATCAAATTATTAATTTAAATCACGGTTTAATGTTAGTCGGCCCATCGGGTTGTGGTAAAACAACGGCTTGGCGAGTTCTATTAACTGTTTTAAATCGTTTGGAAAATTCTGATGGACAAGCTCATGTCATCGATCCAAAAGCTATTTCCAAAGATGATTTATATGGTTTTCTCGATCAAAATACACGTGAATGGACCGATGGTTTATTTACGCATATTCTTCGTAAAATTATCGATAATGTTCGTGGTGAATTGAGCAAACGTCAATGGATTATATTCGATGGTGATGTCGATCCTGAATGGGTTGAAAATTTAAATTCCGTTCTCGATGATAACAAATTATTGACATTGCCCAATGGTGAACGTTTGAATTTACCATCGAATGTTCGTGTTATGTTCGAAGTTCAAGATCTACGTTATGCAACATTAGCTACAGTTTCACGTTGCGGTATGATTTGGTTCAGTGAAGATGTTCTTTCATTGTCAATGATCTTTGAAAATTATTTTCTTCGTACACAAAATGTACCTGTTAGTGATGACGAAGTTGAAACAATTAATTTTGGAAATAATCTATCAACAACAGGAAGAGAGACAACCAATGATAATGAAGCAACAGTATCAACAACAATTGCATTACAACGTATGATTGTTCAAATATTAAAACCACATTTTCAACATGAAAATAGTTTGGTTATCAAAGCACTTGATTATGCGTTAAATCAAGAACATATTATGGATTTTACACGTTTACGTCCATTGAATTCTCTTTTTTCAATGGTGAATCAAGGTATACGAAATATATTTAAATACAATCAATCACATTCAGATTTTCCAATGTCACAACAACAAATTGAACTCTACATAACACGTTGGTTAATCTATTCACTTCTATGGTCATTTGTCGGCGATTGTAAATCGAAAATTCGTCATGAATTTGGCGAATATATTCGAGCTATAACAACAATTCAAATGCCACCGAATCAATCCGTTCCATTGATTGATTATGAAGTTACAATGGACGGTGAATTTTCTCCATGGATATCGAAAGTTCCATCGATCGAAATCGAAACACATCGTGTTGCTGCAACTGATCTTGTTATTCCAACTATTGATACAATTCGTCATGAAACATTACTAAATACATGGTTAGCTGAACATAAACCATTGGTTCTCTGTGGTCCACCAGGCAGTGGTAAAACCATGACATTATTCAGTGCTCTACGTGCTCTACCTGATTTCGAAGTTGTTGGTCTTAATTTTTCATCGGCAACAACACCGGAATTAATGTTGAAAACATTCGATCACTATTGTGAATATCGAAAAACACCGAACGGTCTCGTTCTTTCGCCGATACAATTGAATTCGTGGATTATTATCTTTTGCGATGAAATCAATTTACCCGATGAAGATAAATACGGTACACAACGTGTTATATCATTCATTCGACAAATACTCGAACATGGTGGTTTCTATCGAACATCGGATCAACAATGGGTCAAACTCGAACGATTACAATTCGTTGGAGCTTGTAATCCACCGACGGATCCAGGACGAAAACCTCTTTCACATCGATTTCTTCGTCATGTACCAGTTATTTATGTTGATTATCCAGGTGAAACATCACTCAAACAAATCTACGGCACATTCAATCGTGCTATGCTTCGTATTATTCCTCCACTTAAACCATGGGCTGATTCATTGACAAATGCAATGGTCGAATTCTATCTTCTCTCACAAGAACGTTTTACTGTTGACATGCAACCACATTATATCTATTCACCACGTGAAATGACACGTTGGGTTCGTGGTATATTCGAAGCAATTCGTCCGTTGGAAAGTTTGACTGTCGAAGGACTCGTACGTTTATGGGCACATGAAGCATTACGTTTGTTTCAAGACCGGCTTGTTGGCGATGATGAACGTCAATGGACGGAAGAACATATCGATTCTATTGCTCGGAAATACTTTCCCAATATGGATCATTTAACAGCTCTACAACGGCCAATTTTATATTCGAATTGGTTATCGAAAGATTATCTTCCGATTGATCAAGAAAAATTACGTGAATATGTTCGTGCACGTTTGAAAATCTTCTATGAAGAAGAACTCGATGTACAATTAGTTCTTTTCAATGAAGTACTCGATCATGTTCTACGTATCGATCGAGTTTTTCGTCAACCACAAGGTCACGTTCTTTTGATTGGTGTTAGTGGTAGTGGTAAAACAACATTATCGAGATTTGTTGCTTGGATCAATGGTTTACATGTTTTTCAAATAAAAGTTCATAATAAATACACATCACAAGATTTCGATGAAGATCTACGAAATGTTCTTCGACGTAGTGGTTGTAAAGGTGAAAAAATCGCCTTCATCTTAGATGAATCGAATATGTTAGATTCATCATTTCTCGAACGTATGAATACATTATTAGCTAATGGTGAAGTGCCAGGTCTATTCGAAGGTGATGAATATTCAACGCTGATGACACAATGTAAAGAAGGTGCACAACGTGATGGTTTAATGTTAAATTCTCCTGAAGAATTATATAAATGGTTTACAAATGAAGTTATTAAAAATCTTCATGTTGTTTTCACAATGAATCCATCATCGGAAGGTTTGAAAGATCGTGCTGCAACATCGCCAGCTCTTTTCAATCGTTGTGTTCTCAATTGGATGGGCGATTGGTCATTACAAGCACTTCATCAAGTTGGCAAAGAATTTACGAATACAATCGATTTAGAATCGGCATCATCGCCAACAAGTGTACCCAATGATCGTGAAGCTGTTATTCAATCGTTTGTCTATGTTCATCAAACATTGCAACAAGTCAATCTTAAATTACAGAAGAAAGGTCAACGAACAGTTTTCATTACGCCACGACATTACATTGATTTTATTAATCATTTTGTTAAATTATATCATGAAAAACGTGCCGGTTTAGAAGATGAACAATTACATTTAAATAAAGGTCTCGATAAAATCAAAGAAACAATGAAAGATGTCGAAGAATTACAGAAAAGTTTAGCAATTAAACGAAATGAATTAGAACAGAAGAATACAGCTGCTAATTTGAAATTAAAAGAAATGATTAAAGATCAACAAGAAGCTGAAAAACAAAAGTTAACTAGTCAAGAATTGCAAATACGTTTACAAGAACAATTAAAAGAAATTGCTGTTAATAAACAAAAAGTCACAAGTCAATTGGAAAATGTCGAACCGGCAGTTATCGAAGCTCAACAAGCTGTCAAAGGCATTAAACGACAACATTTAGTTGAAATACGTAATCTACCAAATCCACCACCATTAGTTAAATTAGCTTTGGAAGCTATTTGTCTTCTTCTTGATCAAGAAACAACTGACTGGAAAATGATTCGTGGTGTTATTATGAAAGATGATTTCATTAATACAATTATTCAATTTAAAACTGAAAATGTTCAAGATGATGTTCGAGAAAAAATGCGACAACGTTACATATCCAATCCTGAATTTACCTATGAAAAAGTCAATCGAGCATCACAAGCTTGCGGTCCATTAGTTAAATGGGCATGTGCACAACTTGATTATGCTGATATGCTTCATCAAGTTGAACCATTACGTAATCAACTTCAAAAATTAGAAGATGACGCCAATGTCAATCGTGTTAAAGCCGATGAATTAATTAAATTAATTGATAATCTCGAAAAATCAATAACACAATACAAACTCGAGTACGCTGATTTAATTGCTCAAGCACAAGCAATTAAAACCGATTTAACAAATGTTGAATCGAAAGTTGGACGATCAGTTGCTCTACTTAAATCTCTATTTGCCGAACAACAACGTTGGGAACTAACAAGTCAATCGTTTTTAACACAAATTTCAACTATGGTCGGTGATGTTCTCTTGTGTTCAGCATTTATGGCCTATGCTGGTTATTATGATCAAATAACTCGACAACAACTATTCAATACATGGATACATCATTTAGATATTAAAAAAATCAATTTCCATCATCAATTAGCACGTGTTGAATATCTTTCGAATGCTGATGAACGTTTACGTTGGCAAGCAAATTCACTGCCAGTCGATGATTTATGTACAGAAAATGCGATTATGCTTAAACGTTTCAATCGTTTCCCATTGATCATCGATCCAAGTGGACAAGCAGCTGAATTTATTATGAACGCATATCAAGATAAGAAAATAACGAAAACAAGTTTTCTCGATGATTCATTTCGAAAAAATCTCGAATCAGCACTTCGTTTTGGTAATCCATTAGTTGTGCAAGATGTCGAACGTTACGATCCAATATTAAATCCTGTTCTCAATCGTGAAGTTCGTCGAACAGGCGGCCGAACACTGATTACAATTGGCGATCAAGATATCGATCTTTCGCCAGCATTCATTATTTTCTTGTTTACACGTGATCCATCGGTTGATTTTCCACCGGATATTTGTTCACGTGTAACATTCGTTAATTTTACTGTTACACGTGCATCGTTACAATCGCAATGTTTGTCTCAAGTATTGAAAGTTGAACGACCGGATGTCGATGAAAAACGTCGAGATCTTTTGAAATTACAAGGCGAATTTCAACAACGTTTGAGACATTTAGAAAAAGATCTTTTAGAATCATTGAATAATGTTAAAGGACGTATTCTTGATGATGATACGATTATTACACGTCTCGAAACATTGAAACGTGAAGCAGCTGATATAACGAAAAAAGTTCAAGAAACCGATCAAGTTATGAAAGAAATCGAAAATGTTTCGAAACAATACTATACACTATCTGTTGCTTGTTCATCGATTTATTTCACAATGGAATCATTGAATCAAGTTCATTTTCTCTATCAATATTCATTACAATTCTTCTTCGAAATGTTCAATGCTGTTTTTACCAATAACAATCATCTAGTGAATAAAACCGATGCATTAGAACGTTTACAAATTATTACCTATGATCTATTTCAAATGATCTATACACGTATTGCTTTAGGCATGTTACATGAAGATCGTATCGTTCTCGCTTTACTATTGGCAAGAATTTATTTGAAAACATTAAATAATGAACAAAACTATGATGATGAATATGAAATACTTGTACGTGGTAGTAGTGCAACATCAGGAACAACGAATAAACACGATCAAGTCACAATCGAAGGTCTAACACAACAACAAACCGATGCCATGGTTAAACTATCGAAATTATCGGCATTTAAAAATCTTCAATCACAAGTTCTATCGAATCCAGATTTTCCGAAATGGGTCGAAGAAATCAATCCAGAATTGAATGTTCCACATTTATGGTCTGAATTAACACCGTTAACAACAATTGGTAAAATGTTTCATCAATTATTAATGATTCAAGCTTTTCGTCCCGATCGTTTTCTTTCGGCAGCACGAATCTTTACTTCGACTGTATTCGGAGAAAATTTTCTTTCAGCTGCCGATCAAGTTCTTGATCTTGGTCCAATTGTTGAACATGAAATTGTTTCGAATAAACCAATTCTTATGTGTTCAGTGCCGGGATACGATGCTAGTTCACGTGTCGAAGATCTAGCTACACAAACAAATCAACAATTGAGTTCGATCGCTATCGGTTCGGCTGAAGGTTTCAATCAAGCTGAAAATGCCATTGCAGCAAGTGCACGACAAGGACGTTGGGTCTTATTGAAAAATGTTCATCTTGCACCACAATGGTTAGTTACATTAGAAAAACGTCTTCATGCCATGCCAGCACACAATCAATTTCGATTGTTCTTATCCATGGAAATTCATCCGAAATTACCATCGAATTTACTTCGTATGGGCAGAATATTTGTCTATGAACCAGCGCCAGGTATTAAAGCTAATCTATTACGAACATTCTCTACGATACCGTAAGTGATTCTTTTTTCTTTTCTTATTAAGATCGATAATTAGAATTACGCATTTTGTTTTCTCTCTACTAGTGCATTACGTATGAATAAAATTCCCAATGAACGATCACGTTTATATTTTCTTCTTGCTTGGTTTCATGCTGTTATTCAAGAACGTCTTCGTTATGTTCCACTTGGTTGGTCGAAACACTATGAATTCACTGAGGCTGATCTCAAATGTGCATTGGATACAATCGATATTTGGATTGATTTAATTGCTATGGGTCGTACGAATCTTCCAATTGATAAAATTCCATGGGAAGCTTTACGTACACTTCTTTCACAATGTATTTATGGCGGTCGAATTGATAATCCATTTGATCAACGTTTATTGAATGGTTTTCTTTCGAAATTATTTTCTTTAACATCATTAAATACCGATATGAAATTAATCGTCGAAGAACAAGATGATAAAACTCAAAAGCCAACTGTTGTCACCATGCCCGATGGTATTAAACGTGAACAATTTGTCAATTGGATTGAACAAACATTACGAACATTGATTCAACAACCATCATGGCTCGGCCTACCGAATAATGCTGAAGTCGTTCTTTTAACAACACGTGCACGAGAAACATTAGCTAAATTACTTAAAATGTCATCAGTTATGACTGTTGAAGATGACGATAATTCAGAAGATCTTCTCACGGCTACTGATTCAAACGTTCAATCAGGTAAACCACGTTCAGATACTGGCGATGGTCGACCAACTTGGATGAAACAATTGCATAATTCTTGTTTGACATGGCTTAAATTATTGCCAAATAAAGTGACAGTCATGAAACGAACAACAGAAAATATCAAAGATCCATTATTTCGATTCTTTGAACGAGAAGTTAATACCGGTTCGAAATTGTTAACCGTTGTTCAATCGGATCTACGCGATATTATTGCCGTTTGTGAAACGAAAAAGAAACAAACAAATTATCATCGACAATTAATTAGTGATCTAATCAAAGGTGTCATTCCACAATCATGGAAACGTTATACTGTTCCGAAAACATTAACTGTTATTCAATGGATAACAGATTTTAGTGATCGAGTTAAACAATTAGAATCAATTTCGAATTTAGTTGCTGATCAAGGTTATAAATCATTAAAAGTAAGATTCGATTTTTTGAACGCGAGAAAACGTATACATTCGATTGTATTTAGTCATGTCCAATTTGGCTTGGCGGTTTATTTACACCTGAAGCATATGTGACGGCATCACGTCAATGTGTTGCACAAACAAATCAATGGTCACTCGAAGAACTTGTTCTCGAAGTTCTTGTTCAAGATTCAACCGATCAACAACAACAACCAATTCAAGATGATTGTACATTTGCTATACGTGGTCTTCGTTTACAAGGTGCCAAATGTCGATCAAGTAAACTTCATTTATCATCGTCGATTTCAACTGAATTAAGTTTAACATTATTCAAATGGACACGTGCTACTGAAAAGAAACAAACGAATTCCATGATAACATTACCGGTTTATTTGAATGCTACACGAAGTGAATTATTATTTACTATTCAATTAGAAACAGCTGATAATTCATTAAATGAATTCGATTTTTATGAACGTGGTGTTGCCGTTTTAACATCGACGATTGCTTAAAGCAAACAAAAAGAAAATCAAACAATGGAAAATGTTTTTTTTTTATTTAGATTGTTTAATCCATAGATTTCATTTTGTTTTTGTTTTTGTTTGTTTGTTTTATGTATTAACACATACTCGCATTTTTATCTTATCTTTACCTATCTTATTCTTCTAACTATACATAAAAAACAATAAATAACTATATACAACAGAAAAAAAAACAAGATTTTTATCAACTCAATCGATTACTAATCCGTTGATTTGACTTTTAGATGTCGAATAGTGCATCAGCTATGTCCGATCCTTCAGTCTCACCAACGAACACTCCCAATCCGACAATATGTGAACATGAGAGCGAATGTACAAAGCCAGCACTTGTCAATTGTCATCATTGTCCGAAACGTTTATGTCTTAAACATGTTCTTGAACATAACGAATTTAATATTGTTCGAACGTATACACTTTGCGATGAAATCAATTCATTAACACATTTGTTATCGAAACTTGACTGTCAACAATCAGTTGATAATGCACGTAAACAACTCGATCAATGGAAAGAAAATTTTCTCGCTAATATCGAACAAACATACGAATTTTATTCGAATGAAATCGATCAATTGCAAAAAGAATTAACAAATCGTGTTGACATTTTTAAAGACAGTCAAAAAACGAAAATGTCTGTTCTACAAACACAATTGACAACGTTACAAAAAGTCGGAGAAATCTCTCAACAAGTAAAAAGCGAATACTTGTGTCTATTCATTTTTCAATTGCTATTTTGATTTTCAGCAATTATCTCCCATCGAACGTGATTTAAGTCAACTACGACAATGTCTCGAATCGGTTCGATGTGAAATCTGTATTGAAACAAGTAATATCTCATCAAATGATTTGATCAGTGCACATAATGTCTTCTCATATGATCGTATTCTACCAAATAATACTCTCATGCAATCCTATCGAACATTATCTCTTGATAATTATAAACGATTTATATCGAGTAAACAAAATGGAACGATTCTTTGGTTAGACAATCGACGACAATTGCATTTCGTTGATCAAAAATTTCATAATCAGCTCTTGACACGTTCGAATTTGAATTCTTTTGTTTTTTTTTTATATTTTCTAATTTCTTGAATTGTTTTTGTTTTTAGTTCCAGCTGTGATATCAAATCCACCGGCAACTGCGTCAGCTTTATCACCCTATCAACAAAACGGTTTGAAAGACGCCGATATTGTTGATTTAAAATGGTGTTCAGCAGCTGATGCATTTCTTATTCTCTTTCAACGACATTTATTTACATTCGATTCTAAAACACAAAAATTCACTCAAATTCATCTCACTCGACATAAAGACTATCCGTAAATACACAACATACACAGAAAATTCATTCGTTTATTTTTCTCGAAATTTTGTTTAGTTTTCGATGTCTATCATGTTTAGCTGATGGTTCACTTTACATATCCTATTGTGTTTTCGGTATCTGTATTGAATTATGGAAATATCCAACACCAAATAATAGTACGAATTTAACAGTTGCAATTAAACGTTGGGATCGTTTAGCTAATGACAAAACCGAATGGGTATCACATATGGACACGAATTTTGCTTCAAATATCGGTCTACTTATTCGTACAGCATCGTCAGCTCAAACACGATTTGAATTGCGTGATGAAAATTTAGTTTTATTAAAACAAGTATCTCTCAATGAAGATTTTGTTGATTCATTCTATCCATTTCGATTCAATCAATGGTATATTCGAAGTACAAACGGAAAGTATTTTGTCTATTCAACAGACACAAATACTTATGAGCCATCATCATTCGAGTTTCCATTTGGTTTACAAGAATTTGGCGTTAATTCAATGATTATTGGTAGTGGGCAAAATGAACTAACTTTATGTGACATTTGAAGACCAATGGGTCAATATAACGTTTCTTGTTTCTCTTTATATGTACATGCATACATGTTATTTGTCTTTTAGTATTCGCTTGTTTTCTTCTTCTTTTTTTTCCTTTTTATAAAATAAAACTTCAGTAATTAATAGTATCAAATGATATTGGTATGAACGTTTGTCAATAACTTTCAAGTGCATTTACTTGTTTATGCACAATAAACATAGTCTCAAGGAGAAATGATATTGACATTATATTTTGATAGATAGTATGCTTGTCTTGTTTCATGCACATAACATCGAGTAAAGACAATCGTTAGAATGCATACCGATTACCGTGTCTGTGCATGATATATTATTGACATAATATTTTCTCTTTTTTCACATTGTACAAGTGTGCTATATACAATTTGATTGGCTTTTGTTTAATAAACAAAAAACACATTAATAGGTTGCTTATCTTGATTATCGCTAATCAAGCGTTTCTTTTTTTTCAATTGGCAAATGACTAGAAAAGGTAGTATATTGATCAATACCTTGTATAAACATATATTTGCTAATGACAAAGAACCAATTGATATTGCATTAATGTTTTCAAAAAACGACATTAACTTTGCATTCAGTTGACTTTCACGATTAATTAAAGGTGAAGGGCAAAAGAAACTTTAAAAAACTGGTCATGTTAGGCTGTTCCTTTCTCGTGATTATATATATCTGCTGTATTGTATGTATACTATTATTAAATCGTCGAACTACGATATGAAAAGCATTCCTACTTCTCCATCATCATTATCCAGTGAAGCTGATAGCTTGTCGTGTGGATCATCACACGAATGTTCGTCTACGTGTATGTCTTATCAGACAATGTTCAACCAAGTTAAAAATGAAAAATATCAGCCTCGTCCACAAAAAACTCTAGCAAATGAGTGTGCATCGAAATTTTTACAGCTCGAAGGTATTGCAGCAGAAAGACGTGAGATTCGTCGAAAACAAAATCGCGAATCAGCGAGAAGATCACGAAACAAGCGTATATTACTCCAACAAGAATTAGAAGAAACAATTCATAGTTTAGAAGAACAAGAACAAAAACATAGTGAAATGATTGAAAAATTACTATTATACAAAAAACAACTGGAGGGACAAGAACAACAACACATTGGTGATATCCAGAATTCAATGAATAAACTGAAACCAGCGAAATGGGAACCATATGAAGATGAGGATGAATCGAATTATAAAAGAATATCGATCGATTATTCTGATATATCTGTTAAAGAAGAACCACTTTCACCATTGCCTCCATGGGAATTGGCTTTTAGTATAGATAATGACTGATTGATTTTGTTTTTCTAACGCAAAACTCATGTAAAAATGAAACAGCATTAATTTGGTTATTTTTTTTTATTTTCATAAAATATAATAAATAGATCGTAGCACAACTCATCTTATTTCCTTATTTTGAAGGTGTGCTTAATTATCAACCGTAATAGGATCATGTATAATAATGTCACATTGTTCTTTACTGTGCACTGTTTCATTCATTCATTAATTTACGTAAAATAGTAGTCATTTTTTTATGAAAGTAATCATTTTGATATCATATTATGATCTAGTAGTTCATGAATTAGTCATAGAAGAAGTGTCCGATTAATTATCGAGATTAATGGAATCGTTTTTGTTTTATTTGCATAAAAATACTTCCTATCATCAGACATTGTCTTCTTTTGAATAAATATTGTTTTTTTTTATTATATAAAAACATTTTTCAGTTAACGAAATTGAATTTTTTTCTTGGATAGCTAAAACATATGCTGATTAATTCAATATAAACACAATCGAAATCGAACAAACAAAAGAGAAAAAAAGAAAATTCTTCTTTTAAAAATTATTGTGTGACATTTTTTGTCCTCTCTCCTTCTCTCGCCTCTCGTTTTAATAGTTAACAATAACAATATTGTTTTTTTCCATCGTCACAATAGACGACGTTTCTTTTTTGCTTTGTTTTGTTTTTCTTTCTTATTAGAAATTGAATCTCTTGATTTGCACGGAAGTAAACCAAGAAAAAGTCGTCTAGTGAAACCATATAACTATATTATTAATTTAGTCGATTGAGTAGAAAAAAAAGTCAAAAATATCATGGCATCGCCACGAATTCAAACAGCTCGATCGAGAGCGAGCCGAAGTCAAAGTTTAAATGAGCCGAGATTGAAAACAGCAGGTCCATTAAATTCCAGCCGTGCTAATAAATCATATCGTTGTCCGCCAACACCTCCGCCCGAAGTACAGTTCGAACGCGAACGAAGTTTCGTTCTTGATTGTAAAGCTGTTTCGAATATTTCCAATGATTATTCGAAAACAAATCCCAAACTAGGCTCGGTCATTCCGCCGTATGATGCTCAAACAGATCATCATGCTCAAAATTATTTTCAATCGTTCGGCATGGAGCAAATCTTAGATCGAGCTGGACAAGTAGATTGACAGATTTCATTGGAAATATTTTCGAACTCATTGTTCTAGTTACATGATCATGAATCAACTGCTGGCCGAGTACACGATCGATTTTATAAAAGTGGTTACGGTTTTCGTTATTTATCTCGACGAAATAAATTCGGCTCTGGTTAGAAAACTTGATGAAAATATATATTTTTGATAAAAGAAAAAGATTTTTTTTTGTTTTAGGACATTCAATCGAAGAAATTCGTGGACATGAATTATTTTTAAGTGATCCTAAACCGGTCATTAATTACAATGGACTATTTGGTAAAATCGTAGATTTTATTGATTTCAAAATTTCATAGATTATTTCTTAAGGCTATCGTCGTAACAATCCATCACTTCGTCGACAGCCGACAATCGGTACGATTACATTACAAAAAAATGAAAATCCAGTTCATCAACGTTCAACAGTTGGTTGTGGTCGACCGTATGCTTTCCATTGTCAATGCCGATTTGATAATCCATGTCGATGCCATAATCAAGATGAACTCTGTCCATGTACTGCTACAGCACAGATGGTTAATATATAAACGAAATAATAAAATAAATAATCGGAAAATTGTGATAAACTATTTGACTTTGCGTATTGACAAAATGTTTCATCGATTTTTGTTTGACATTCAGCGATGCCATTGCAACGAGAACTTTCGTGAACACAATATGAATCATTACAATCGAGAAGATTTTCATTTGAACATTGATTTGACGAAGTTTTACGAGTCAATACAGCGAAAAATAATTGGAATCTATGAGCAAAATTTTCATCATATTGATTCATTGAGAAGGATGGACGAATTAATTCAAGATAGATAACATGCGTTTGAGATACATATTCATTTGTGTTCAACAATGATTCAGATTTCGATGATATCAATGGACAATTATAGGAAATTGTTTCATCATTCTACAGAACAAAGAAAAATCGATCTTTTATTGTTTTTGTTTTCTGATAAAATTTGAATTTACATCGAAGATTTTTAAACACGACGGTTTCGTCGAATCGGACAACATATCATCTTTTTCATAATCAGTCACGATATCTCGATTCATCATTGAATTAAAAACAAGTCGTATTCGACTATTGACAGCTGCTCGTAATTCTAGTGTGCATTCTTCATAAATTTCATCTGCATCATATTCATCTAGAAAAATCAAATACAAACAAAAAAATAGGTCAACAAATTAATTTCATTCGATACCATGTTGAGTATATGGATTATGTGAGTAAATAAATCCTGACGGCCATCTAATACAATCGAAATAAAGAACAATTATCAAAAGAAAAAATGTATGTATACGCAGTTAAATTAATAAACATTGGCTGAGAATTGAATTCGGGCTGTTCTTTGCAATAGGAATACAATGTTTGATTGATAATTACACGTGGTTTCATAACAACTAAAAAGCCAAAAGAAAGTCATGGATTTCTTTTTCAAATATAATTAAATACAAAATGGAATCGATGAGTTGAAATTAATATGATTAGTCGTTGTAAGATCAACGAAATGATTGAATACAAATAGCAAACAAATTAACATTGAATTGAATTAAGAAAAGAAATAGTCTGGTCGACGACTCAATTATTTTGACTGTTTGTTTAGTGTCGATTTCTGCTAACAAATCAACACGTATGTTGCTTGATCTCTTGTCGAGAAAGAGAATGTTTATAAGTACGTCATCGGTCTTATTAGACTTCTTCATCGTCTTCCGACTGTTGTAGTAAAAATATATGCACATTCATCGGAAAATCATACTTGGCACACGTTTCTTTTCTTCTCTTATTTGATTACTATAATTGTCCTTGTATTCGTAATGAGATGAGAAGAAAGAAAATCATAAAGTTCAACATACGGAGGGAAAGAAATCAGATTGATTCTTTTGCAAACACAACAAAAAAAAAGGAAACAGCTTCAAAATTTGTTTTATCTTTTATTCGAAAAAAAAATGATCCATTTAGGCAGACAGAGCATAGACAGGTGCGTTACTCAAGCGTGACGTGCATATATTGAATAACATGTCCTTGTCACACGAGATAATTTAATGGCCTTTTCTCAATAACGAAAATGCAACCTTGACGATTACTTTGAAAAAAAACCAGTTTTAAAAAAATATAAAAGATTAAAATTGATATTATCTACAAAATATAAGAGTAGTTTATTATAATTAAGAAGAAGAAAAATAATTCAATCATATTCGATGATTCTATTTCGATGGATTAAAAACGAATTGAGTCTAGAGAACGAACGAATGTTTTGATATTTTTTTTATTGTCTCGAGGTTTTTTTCGTTCTTTTTCTTTTTCTTCAATATACACTACACATAATAATTATTACTATGGGCTACTTTATGTTTGTTTGATTTCAAAGGCAAAATTAACATTCGAAACGATGAATTACGATCCAAATCAGGTTCTCGATGACGCTCCCCTGTTCACAATTCCTCCTAGTTTACCTCCACCGAATCCAATGATGTTTAATCAACCAATACCAATGCCAGCGAAAGCACCGAAACCTAAATCAGTACCTTTCGCTAATGTTCCTAGTTTGCATATACCTGCGATTGCATTACTTGCTCTATCGTGGATTTTGCATACTATTGCAACATTCATTCCCTATTGGGCGAATTATTCTGGAGTGAACAAGTCTCGAGCAGGTTAATTGAAAAGATTTTCTTTTAATTTAAATTTATTTCTTCGTCCCTTTTGAAAAAAATCAAGGTCTTTGGAGTGCTCGAAATTTCGATTTTTATTCCATACAAAATTTTTATTTTCCCGAACCGAATACGTTCCAAAATTTAACCAATTCAATTCGATTTACACAAGCGAATACAAAAGGTATTTCATACATTGGTTTTTGTTCAATAATTGATTTATTCCTTTTCTTTTTTATTTCTCAGGATACATGATAACTGTTCAATTTCTAATGACATTCAATTTCGTTTTTATGTTAATTGTACTCGCATTATTAATAGTCGATTATCTATTTTCCCGAAAATCTCCTCAAAATCCACGTAGTTTACTTATTCGAACTCAGAATACATGTGATACAGTTTTAATATACAGCCTTTTACTCTACATTCTTTATGTATTCAGTATGAATTGTTTTCTTGAAAATATGTTTCTATTCGTATATCGATGATTTGTTTTTTAGCTGTATTTGAATTTGCAGCTTGGGTTACTTATGTTGGATCTAGACATGACAATTCTTGGAAGATGAATGCATCATTCGTATTAACAGTGATTACAAGTGTTTTTTTAATACTTGTTTTTATCATGTATGCAATAGAATTTGTGAAAACATTTGGGTAAGATTTGATTTTTGAATGAAAAAGAAAAACTTAGTTGAAATTCTTCTATAGGAAAAATCGTGTGTCTTGGGATTATTGGTATGGTCCGTATATTGAATGGAGTTTATTTATTTATTTGACAGCATTACTTTTTCTTCTTCTTGTTATATGTTGTCCGGAATGGGCCTATGCAAAAGTAGATCGTTATTCATTTTTTGCTGAAATCGGTCTTTTCAAACAATGTCATCTATCAGTTATATACAAAAAAACTCCATCGCCTAATCGTTGTACCTTATCTCATCCACCAAGCAATCAATGTAAATTATCAATTTCGAAAATTTTTCTTGATTTCTATGTTTTTGTTTGTTTGTATTTAAAGCGTGGGTAAATGCTTCCCAAGCATTTATGTTAATGTCGTATATCGTGGGAATAATTGTGTTAGCTGTTGCGGTTGTTTTTCGTACTGAATTTCAGCATACTCCTACTGGTTATCGTGCTACTCGTGTTACACAACCAATGTTTTCATATATTATCTCAGGATTAATACTATTCTTTTGTTGTAAGAGAATATTATTCCAATCATGAATTGTTAAATTTGAATTTTTAGTTATTTTTTCATTGATTGGCATATCAATATTTGGTTCAAGAGTGTTTCGATATAATATTAATTCCAATTGGGGATTTATTCTCGCTGTTTTTGCGATGATTCTTTTTCTTATTACTGGTATTTTAATTATTTTAGATGCTCTTCATAGTAAGAAACAATTAACGTAAGATTTCCATTAGAAATAAAAAAAAAGAAATGTGTATCGCTTAGATGATGTTGTTTTGAATTTTAGTGCAAAAAATGCGTCGTCAGCAGAGAAATTGTTATTTCCAGAACCATTGAATCAGCGTGCATCCATGATGCAACCATTAATTAGTCCAGAACCGCCACCACCACCACCAGTATTTCCCATGGAAAATATTGAACCTTGGCAAGGCATGGCACCATATAATTTCCCACCTTATCCACAGCCTTCAATGTATCCGTATAACAACGAACCTCAACAATATCCGGTTGCACCTGTAACTGAAATGGCTCTAGCAAATTATTTTCATCAAATGCAAAACAATCCGCAATTATCACCTGCATTGTACAATGAAGGATTGATAGATTATTCAAATACTAATAATAATAATTTGATATCCAATCCAAATCAACGTATCGGTGATATCTATGAGAATAGAAATCTAAATGATGTAGTTCGTTTACATTTTGTTCAACGGCAACGTTTAAGATATAATCACGAGCGTTTATTAGAAAGATACAGTCGTTTACGTGCTCCTTATGTATCTCAATATAAAACCTATGGTACAAGTTCATTGCCAGGAAGAAATTATGATCAATATTTACAAGAAATGGGTGGTTATGGTGGCGATAATTCCTTAGGAGCAAACTCCGTTGCAGCATGGTCACGTGCAGGTATTGGCTCATCGGATGAAACCTATCGATGGATGGATCAGAATTCATTGGAACCTTTACCGAGAGATGCAAGTTCGTTTATGCAACATACGCGAGACTATCCAACGTCAATTGTACTTGCCGAACGATTCGAACCCGTCAAAATCTATAATCATCCAGTTTTTGGACCGATACCAGCTTATCTTCGACCGATATATAAGAAAACAAAAGATGTTAAACCAAAGCAGAATATTCGTCAACAAAAAATTGACGTTCAAAAGATTCCTCCTGGATATGTCATATATAAAAATTGGAAAGATCAATATGATAAATTAATTCCCGTAAATCCTGTTCTGTTCAATGCTTATACCGAACGTAGAAATGGTTCAATAAAAACTTATGGTCAATCGTTATATGCACCGTCATTGTCTCTGAAAAATGATAAACAAGAAACTTATTATGAAGATACATCAAATCTATCGGAATCAGATGGTGAAACAAAGCCATTGGATAAATATGATATTTCATCTGTCAATCAGTACAATAAACTACACTCGATATCGAATTATAAAGACGAGTCAAAATTCGACATTAACTGTACGTATACTTTTCGACCTTGAACGCACTTTGTTTAATTGTTTTGCTCTCATAAAACAGGAAGTGATTTATTTTTTCCCGGGAAAAGAAAGTCATTCATTTCATTTTCTAAAAAAAGAAGAACTTCCGTTTCAAAAGTATTTCTTATTATATATTGAAAAGCAGTAGAATTCAATAATATAGACCAATTAAATCATGTCTATTTTTCATAAATTTAATCATTCTTCTATTAATCATGTTTGATTTCGAAGAGTAAATAAATCTATAGACGATATTTTATTTTTCGACAATCAATTTGGTAAAAATTCGATTAACACTTTTCATTTGTTGGGATGTTCGAATATGTCATTTTCTCTTTTGTTTTATTTAATCTAGATCTATACACTTCTCCGAGGACAAATATGATTGGCAAAGAAAATCTAATTAAAACATCGAACTCAACTTCTTTAAATACATCCAACAAGAACGCATCTTTATTATCAGCTAATAAAACTACT